>JAABUS010000269.1_pt1 | contig 131276 bp, 44 predicted proteins | sample 5560161 | NCBI WGS metagenome assembly JAABUS01 (sample SAMN10711885, study PRJNA513376) | rock metagenome | isolation source: Antarctica rocks | place: Antarctica: Victoria Land, Trio Nunatak nord | collected 2016-01-04 | reverse complement strand
TAGATTAATAGTTAATTATCGGAAGAAAATAAAAAAATAAAGATAATTATAATCTTTATTTTTTAAATTATAAAATTAAGAATAATAATTCTAAAGCGGGATATTATAATAGTATTTAAAATTATATATAATAATCTTAAAAGGCTTATTAAAATATTAATTCGGGAATTATAAATTTATAATAATTAAATAAACTTTTTTCGAACTAGAGCGAATATATTAAAGAACCGCCGTTATATAAAGAATAAAATATAAGTTATAGACTCTAAAGAATTATTAAAATATAATAGTTATCTTTATATATTAAAGAATAAAGCTTTAAGGGAAGAGTTTATAAAAAAATATTATAATAATTCTTTAATAAACTATTTTAATATTATAAAGTCGTATAAATTATTTACCCGAAATTTTTTCTAGGAGGGTAACCTAAAGTAAATTATAAATTATATTAAAATTTACGATATATATTAACGGACGAAGGCGCCGCGATATTATTTATATAACGAATTAAATTCGCTTCCTATTATTATTTAATTATAAAAGGAGATTTTTATAAATTTTATAACTAGTTTACTACCTAGTAAATATAAAGGTACTATTTATAATATTATTTTTATTATTATAAATCGATTTATTAGAATAATTAGGTATATATTTATAATTATTAAAATTAATATCGTTTAACTAGCGGAAATATTTTATTCTAAAATTATTTATCGTTATAATATATTTAATAATATCGTTAACGATAGAGGCTTTGTTTTTATAAACGTTTTCTAGTCGACTATATATTTTTATTCGAAAATTAAATAATATTTAAATACTATTTTTTACCCTTAAATAAATAAGTAGATAAAGTATTAAAATTAAATATTAAAGTATTATTTACGTATATTTACTAATAATAAATTAATTAATTAGGCTAGATTATTATTTATAGTAGAATTCTTAATAAATTATAATTAAAATATTATCGTCGGAACGATGTTATTTTTTTATATATATAATTACTATCCTAAAATCCGTTAAGAGGTCGAGGACGATTTTAAGAAAAAAAAAACTAGTTATAAATAATAAAATATAATAATTATAAACTTTGAAAAATAAAATTATAAAGTATTTTTAAAGCGCTACCGAATACTAAGCTAAATAATATAATAAAATATATAAACTATAAAGTTATAAAGTTAGCGATTTAATTATATTAATAATAAAGAATTTAAAGTAAAAGCGCCTAAATAAGAAATTATCCTATAAGTTTATAAGGCCCTTTAGGATTATTAATAAAATTAAAATATAAATTTACCGCCTACTACTACCTTTTATATATAGAATCTATAATATTTTTTATATATCGTTATTTAAATTATATTATCTTCGCGATTATATTAATATAACGAAATCTTTTATATAAGCTCCCGAATTTATTAATAATAATAAATTATAAAAAATAGAAGAAGTAATCGATAAAATTAAAAATAAAGAAAATATTTAGTATAAAATTAAATAAATTAATTAAAGTGAAGAATATAATTGATAATTATTAGACGAAGAGTTTATTAATATTAATAAATTAATTAAAGCCTTTAAATAGGCGGGTAGTAAATATAAATATATAAATATAATTAAAGAGGTTACTTAGTCGTATAAAATAATAAAATAAAATAAATAGAGCCGATATTAAAAGTAAATATTACTATTTTTATATTAATATTTATATAACGGATATTCTCCTTTATATTTATAACCTTATTATATAGTTTTAAAATATAACTAAATTCGATTTATTATTAAAACTATCTATATATAATAGCGATAAGATATTATATTTATAAAAATACTTTTACTTTAAGTATAATTTATATAAATATCTAGAATATATTATTAAATAGTATATTTAAGTAAGTTTAATTAGCGCCGATTCAAGAAAAAAAGAATTCGATATTATTATTATATTATATAAAATATTTAGTTCCTGTCGGAATCTTTAAAAAAAGATATAGTATTTTTAATATAATCCTTAAGGTCCCGTTTATATTAACGGAAACTCTCGATTTTTTTTTCGAGAATTTTATTTATCGTCTTTAATTTCTTAATATACTAGTTCGCCGCCGTTAATTAATTATATAAATTAGCGATTATAATAGGAGTTTACCTACTAGTTATTATTATCTTATTATATTTCTTATAGTACTAGGTAATTTATTTATTTATTAAATTATATTTATAATTTTCTTTAGGAGTTTTATTACCGATACGGGTATATTAATATATAGACTTCTTTATATTCCTTTAGAAATTTAGAGATTTATTATTATTAATATATACTACTTTAGAGTTTACGATTGTAATTTATTTTTATATAATAGTCGATTCTATAGTAATTAATATAATAGAGTATATAAGGAGGGGACGTACCTCGAATATAATTATTATTAAACTAGTAGAAATAGACCCGGTAAAGGAGTTATAAAGTATAATAAATTATTATTATAATTAATATTATATAATCGCGCTAATAGCGGACTAGTTATATTTATTAATATATTTATAATTAAACTATATTAATATAAATAAATAAATATTATCGGTAAATAGGAGTTATTTATAGAGTTAGAAAAAAACTATATATAACGAGAGTATTATCTATATATTAATTATAATACTAGAACGTTATTATAGAGCTAGAGTAATAATATATATAAAAAACTAAAGAAGTTACGAAGAGAGAAAATAAATAAATAAGCGAATTTATTTTAATAATAAACCGTCGCGCTAAATACTTTATTATTATTATATATCGATACGCGCCTCCGCTCCGCTACCTCGCTTTTATTAATAGATATAACCGTTACTATAATAATTATATTATTATTAATCTCCGGGTATAATATTAGAGTTATACCGTTTATATATAATATTTAGCTACTAGTATTTATTATAATATAATAGGAGTATATAATAAAGGTAGTTATTATTATTTCGCTACTAATACTATAGGTACTATAGGAATAATCTAATATACTATATTTACTATAAATACTATAAGCGCTATAAGAATAATAGTGTATACTATTTCGCTCCGTTATTATTATATATAATAATACTATAAGTAGAGACGAAAGAAATATTATTTAATTAATTATTATTACTATATATTAACGCTATAGGGATAGTTTTATAAATATATTATTTATTTATTACTAGTACTACTATATAGTAGAGATAATTTAATAATATTACTCTTCCGTTATTAATACTATATTATAGTACTATAGGAATAGTTTCGTATAGCTCTATAACTAGTATTATATATTAATATTATAGGACCGATAGTATAAACTAGAAAACTCTTTTCCTTTATTTCTTTTAAAGGGTTTTAAAGATTTTTTTAATAAACTTCGATAAATTAACTAAATACTATTCCGTAACTAGTACTATAAATATTAAAGAACTAGGTACGTAATCTTATATTTAAATTACCGTATAATAACGTTATTATATTAAATAACTTTTTTCTCTTATTTCTTTTAGGGGGTTTAAAGATTTTTTAATAAAGATTTTTTTAACTAAAATATTTAGATACCTAGAGACTAGGGCCTAAAAAAGAAAATAATTATAAAATAATAATATATTATATATATCTACGTCTTATTAAAGATATTGATATATTATATATACCTACGCCCCGCTACCTTTATAATATTATTATTTATCGATATAGAGTTCTAGCCTTAGTATCGCGGGGTTCTAATTTTTAATAATTTTATATCGAGTTAATATTCCCCCGTATTATTAGAATCTTTAAGGATTAGTTTTATTATTAAATCTAGGATTTAAAAACTATTTAATAATAAACCCCGTAACTATTTTACGTTTTTTATATTATTACTAAGCCGCTAGCTCAGCGCTAGCGGCCTTAGGTATTATAGAATATTAATATAGAATAGGGTAGGGTAGGGCGTAGAATAAAAATCGCGGTTTAATCCTTACTCTAAATTAGAGTAGAGTAGAGTAGAGATCCCTAAGAGATCCCTATTATATTAAGGCGGATTTTTAATAATTATTATAATAAACGCTACTACCCCTATAGATATACGTATTTATAACTACTACTACTTTTATAAATATATGTATTTATAGTTACTACTACTTCTATAGATATATATACTCATAACTACTACTACCTTTATAGATATATATATTTATAGTTACTACTACCTCTATAGATATACGTATTTATAGAATAAACACTCGGACCTATAATTATTTAAATTAATATTAAAATTAAGATTATTATTAACTTAAAGTTAAATATAACTAAAAATTATATTAAAGACATAGTTTAGTTCGTTTATTTTAAAATTAAACGGACGTTTAAATAATAGTTTAGTTTTAAATTTAAAACTAACCCTTTTTAAATATTTATTAATATATTTCAATATTAATATTTTCCTTTAAACTTATTATTTTATTTTTAAAAATATTTCGATTTAAAATCGATTAAAAGATAAAGAGTAAAGAATAATTATAATAATAATCGTCTCTCTATAATATAATCTATAATATATCTTATTATTAATCTATAATGGGGGTAGTAGTAATTATGAGTATATATATTTATAAAGGTAGTAGTAGTTATAAATACGTATATTTATAGAGGTAGTAATAGCCATGAATATATATATCTATAAAGATAGTAGTAGCTATGAGTATATATATCTATAGAGGTAGTAGTAGCCATGAGTAAACGTATCTATAAAGGTAGTAGTAATTTATAGAGGTAGTAGTAATAGTAGCTATAAATACACGTATCTATAAAAATAGTAATAGTAGTAGTAGCTATAAATACGTGTATCTATAGAGATAGTAGTAGCTATAAATATATATATCTATAGAGGTAGTAGTAGCTATAAGTATATATATTTATAAAGATAGTAATAACTATGAGTATATATATTTATAAAGATAGTAGCGTTATTAGAATAATTATTAAAAATCCGCTTTAGTATAGTAGGGATTCTTTAGAGATTTTTACTCTACTCTACTTTATTTTAAACTCTATATTAATAGATCTCTATATTAAATTAGAGTAGAGATTATATCTCGATCTCTACCCTACTCTATATTAATCCGAAGTATATTTATAACTCTTTCGAAAATTAGTAAATTAATAAATTATTAATATAAATAAATAAAAAACTCTACCGAAACAATTTAATTAATTCGTCTAGGAGCTAGGGCTCTATTAGAGATTAAATAATAATAATATTTAATAATATAGTCGATTAAATAACCTATAAATTCCGGAACCTCGTTAATATATACTCGACTAGTAGTATTAACGAAGTTAGAGATTTAGAAAGTAAATAGGATATATTTATTAACTAAATAAAATAGGTAAAAAACTAGTTTAGTAATTAAAAATCAATAGTATTAATTTCTCGAAAAAGATATCGATTAAAGAAAACTTTATTAAAATTAAAAAAATAAACTAGTAAAATAATAAAGATATTTAATTTTCGTTAAAAAACTTTACTTCGATAAATAAAAGCGGGGTATTTATATACTAAAGAATTAAAAGTAAAATTATATTAAAGACTTTAAGGACTAGTATATAAGAGGAGATATAAATATTTTTTATAATAATAACTCTTATCCTACGGAAGACTTCGGTATAAAGATAATTATATTTATATAAAATATAGAAAAGAGTATTGTTCTACTCTAGTCTCGTCTATTAACGAAAGTAGTAATAAATAATAGAAATCTTAATAGAGGAGCTCCTAATAAATTATTCGATAATTAATTAATATCGAATAAAGCCGTTACTACTATATTATAATATAGTAGTATAGTATTTAATATATAGTAAAAGAGTTAATATTTCCTAGTCCTAGGCCTATATATTTAAGGTATTTATACTAGTTATATTAAGTAATTATAATATATAGTATCGCGGAGTAAAAATAAAAGATTCTATATTAAAGATAGAGGGTAATACTAAACTATTTATTTTTATAAAGAAATAATTCAGGAATAACTTTATCACCGTTATAAATATTAATAAACGGGAGTCGTAGGAGTAGCGGATTATTAACACGGTATTTTTAAATTAATTTAGTTAATAGGGCGGAATAATAGAGTAGAAGAGCGATAGCGACGTATAAAAGATATAAATAGGGTAAATAAATAATAACTATATATACTAGAACGATATACTACGCTAGCGCTTACAGTAGCGACGGTAAAATAGCTGATACAACTGTACTTAGATTTGTATGAGGATTACATACAAGTCTAAGTACTGCGGTATTAACACCTAAATCCGAACTGTGCTGTGCGCCCCCTGGTATGCGCCCCCAGGACTTCCCGGCTCTAGCACCACTACAAAGTCGAGTATTCAGGATTTGTTCCCTGGCAAGCTATCAAACTACCTTCGAATGGGTCTGGAATTGTGATTTTCATGTTCAGCTGGCCAATCACGTCTTCGGCTGATCTCGCGTACCGGAGTCGATATATTTCTACGACACTGCATGGTCGCTTGCCTGACATTTATATCATCTTTTATACCTAGTCGTCATTATTTCACCAACTTCGAACAGGCTGAGAGTCATAATCCTGTGTACTTTAGCGGCTGTCAATAGCGATCTTTCCGGCCTAGCCTCTAGAGGCCGGCCAGATGGGTACTGACAGCGTATTTTCTTCAAGCGGACAAAAGCTGCAAGTTATATATCAACGGCGGCTGTATCATTCTCCTATGAGACACTAAAACGATCAATTATGTTGAAGTAGATTGGCAGGTCGAGATAAGCCTAGATTAAGAGACTGCACATTCTGAAGGAACTTCATCCTCGAGATGGACGAATCCTGCGTCGAGACATCCGAATCTGGTGACTGGGTTACTATGTTTTTCCCAGAAAGTTCACCATAGAGTACTCACTAATATCCGCTGCCCATCTACTTCTAGGCCCCATCCCAGAGGCAACGTCGAGGATGATAGGCAGATAAGTCATGGTAGTGCATTAGACATGTCGGTATTCTATGGTGATTCCATCGACGAGAGAGTAGAGGATAAGTACCACAGGCGTTCATGCGGTCATTTGGGCCGCTCCATTTGATGATATACATGCAAGTTTCAATATGGGAAGCCTAGCCACATGTCGAGATAGGCAGGCTATAACATGAAGACCAAGGTCGATAGCTTTGGTAACTTCACCCAACTGAATCGATCAAGTCTACTTGATGTACAGCTCGTTGTTAAACAGTATCAGTGACTGCTTACAAGGAACAATTTTTTTTCACGGTAATGATATCCTTGTCTTTTCGGTCTGAGTCTAGCGAGTTCCCTCCCTCTACTTGGATCTCGGTGCTGGCCTCTGTGTTCGTTGGCAGCAGATGATCTTGATTCTATCTATGAAACACGTTGAGCTGTCGGTGCATTACATCTAGTGCAAGCATGATTCAGCGGCCATAAAAGAGTACTTACCTCAGCGGTCTCCAGTTCCCAATTCTGAGATCACATTATTTCAGTATCTACGACTGCACCCTCTTCCAAAAGCAGTCCAGAGTTACCAATCAAATATCGTCATATTAATTCGCTCTCGACTCCCCTTTTCCGCTATCATGACCAACACCAGATCAATCAAAGGAGGCTGCGGTTGCACATTCACGGTCTGTGACTCAGGATTCATCAGCGAACTACCCGAAAAGAAGTACAATGCGCACATGAAAGTTCTCATGGCACGAATCCTTCAGAAAGACCCCACCATGACTCCCGTGGACCACTACTATCTCCGTCAATGGCTAGGTATCGGTTCCACAGACATCTATCCCGGTCGGGAGACCCTTCTACTGGCAGCTGATGCGAATTGTATCAGTGTTGGGGAAACAACAAATTCTGGTGATGCTGAGAGTGGCCCGCTGCGACAAGTTGCTGGTATGAATGCCGAGAACACGTCTCGTGGAGAAAGATGGCTTTCAAACAACCCGGATCAAGACAGAGCTCTCAATCCACAGGCCAAATTATTCGTGTCAAGCACACGAGCCAATGAGCATGAGGAGAATGCTGCTAGAGGAAAACGAAAAGATGAGTCCAAGGAACGGGGGTAAGCGGGATCGCGCTTTGGTGGCACGAATCGGGATTAGTAGATCGATGCCATGATAGCTTGAAGTGGCTGTCAACCCTATCGATCTTGATGTTTCTTAGTCCAACGTTGCAAGAAAGCTTTATTCTTAAAATAGCAGAACTCTATCGCATCTACGATGACGTACTACTATTGCATGTGTTTGTCACTGTGCTGGCCTTTTGCAAACATAAATAGTAAGATATTCATTTTCAGTAGCTTTCATACAGCAAAATATCTCAAATGTCGAAATATCCAACGCATCCATACCTTTCTCTTTCACAAGACCTTTAATCTACCATGAGATCTTCTTAAACCCTCTCCGCTACCTGCGGCTGCACCTGCACGCACTCTTTTTCCAACCCGAACGCCACTTTCTTTTTGGACAAAGCATTCACACTACTAGACAATCTTTTGCTCGTGAAAGTCCGCCTGGTCCTTCGAAAAGAGCAAGGTGTCAGTAGAAGATACCGCGTTGCTCGTTGTTCACAGATAAGGCTCAATATATCCCATAGTCCTGGCCTACATGGCCTTTTTCCGGCACAGCTAGTTAGGGCATCAACAGATTCTACGCATTCGCAACAAAGTTCCAATATGCAACAGCTATGCGATGATAATTTTCCAGTGGATAGGGACTATGGTGAGAACGTCTTTCAAAGAGATGTTCAGTCCAATCTCCGAGCGATCAAAAACTGGTTTCAAAGATCGAGCATATGAAGACAGAGGCGCGAGAATAAGGAGAGATTCTTGCGCAAATACTGGAGATTATGCAAGGCTTCTAGCTGTGACACATCTAGTGGATCGCTTGAAGATAGAAATTGCCAAAAGCAAAGTTTGTATTACAGTTTTTTTGGCATGATGATCTTCCCGCCTCGCAGACAAAGATCTCAGGCAGTCCTGCATACTAATAGAGGACAGATTTGACTTTTATTTGATCGTCTGCCATTTTAAAACCCTAGACTCTACTTTTGACTATACCCAGCAGCTTCCGATCCGATGATGATCTGTAATACACACATCCGTAAGATTTAAGCCGATCGTTCGTGACATTGATTGCTTGCTTTTTGTCTTTGTCGTATGCTCCAGTTTGCTATCGTGTTTCCACTTTGCAGAATGCACTAATCTTCCATTATTCGGTTCCCAAATGTTTTCCATTCACCCACCAGGAGCGGCTCGTAGAGGCTTTGGAGATCTGTATGACAAGTGTTGTGAGGGGTGCATACTGGTACTTCAGTCATAGAGGATCAATCTCATAGATAGATAGGTGTGATGTAAGAATCGACCGTGGCTTACAAGATGGGCAGAAAACTACAAATAGCTATCAAACTTTCACTCCACGTCTGGATCGCCATCGCGATGAGAGTAACAACAATGCAGATACGAGTCTGTTGTTCAATCCAAGGCCTCCATGCAAGAGAAATGAATTCCTCTGTCGCTCTAGACGTTCGTCTCAATTTTCTCAAGGATCGATTCTGCCCAACATTCTAAGTCCCACCGCCATGCCAGTTCCTCAAATATCTTGCACGAACTGTGGTTTCGTAGCAGGCGTGTCTTCTTCCAATACTCATGTCTGTCCGATGTGTCATGCTGCTACGCCCCCTTTGACTTTACAGTCTCCCTTAATGACACAGGCTCTACCTACGCAGTGCCATCCAGAGACCCGTAGCTATAGACGTCCGCCTATGAGCAGCGCGACTCTGCATTACCAAGCTATACAGCAAGAAGAGCTTCCCAAAATGGGTCTCTTCTACGTTCCTTGTAACGCCAGTCCAACTCCACAAGCTCCTGAGCATCAAATTCGAAGATCCATCCCTCGATCTCCCCCTTACTACCCTCCGCACTTCAACGCACAGATGGATACAAATGCCGCAGGTCAGTCGAGGTCCACGTTTGAAGAGAAGACTGAGGACAATCTGCCACAAAGCCGCTCTTTTTTAGTTTCCGTTCTCCCCTCAATAGAAGTACACCTAGCTTCTTGTCGGATGAAGACGATGACGAATTGACGGCGCCGGTATTTCGCGAGCATACGACTATGAGCTTGGAGGAAGCTTTGCGTAGGAGGACTGAGTAGGAGAGAAGTCTCAGACACCGAAGCAAAATAGTGACGGTTAGACCGATAGAAGAGCAATTTCTTCGAAGAAGGAGAAATCGAGAAAGGGGGTGTGCGATTACTAGAGTGGTAGAGGATCAAGCTGAAGCTGACAACAGTTCTGGTAGAGAACGAATGTCGTTTATACCAGCTGCATCCGTTTGTCGAAATGCCGATACGTCCCATGTCGATCTGCAAGACAACCAAGATCAAGATAAAGCTATGAGGGCTGATAGCGTTGATGGGAGCGGGAAATGCGTGAACGAGATCAAGTGTAGTTTGAGTGAACAATTCGAAAGATGAGCCAAGGCTTGTTGACTTCAAAAGCTTATGGACTGAATGTCCTTTGAACCAAGTCTGCATTGGATTGAAAGCCAATAAAGCTTGCTATAGCAACATCGTCTAGATTGGACAAGCGGCCATCCAGCAGCTATGAAGCAAACACATTTGAGACCACCTATTGCACTGAGATCATGTCAAAATCTGGTCTTATTTTCGATGATAGCTCACTGATATCGTCTTCTCCTGCGAAATTTCAGCAATCTTTGATCCTTGGTCTGCCAATTTTCCAGAATCGCGATGTATGCTAAGGGATGCGTTGCTTCTTTGTATGATGATGTTGTTAGCCTAATTCATCGGTCGTCTAGCAAACATACACTCGTAGACTGATACATTTTCATTCCTGAGTTCCCAGTCTCCCTCACAGACCCAAGCCCATCGTCCGAGCCATTTACATGACATGGTCTTATAACTCCACTTTGTTTTTTTTAGATATAAAAATCACCTAACTTGCCATGAAGCCTGCCGTACACTGTGGCTGCCTTTGTGAAACCTGCAAGGAAGGTCTCACTAGGTGCGTCTTCCTGGACGAGAGCATGGTCAACACAATGCAGCTTATTCTCTTCAGCTCAATCGTCGCGGTGGATGACGACTATCTATCTGCTCTCCAAATGCGACTCGGAATGGACTCTTCTGCTCTGATGCGCTTTACAATATTAGTACCCCGACAAGCGGCTGCCACTCCAGAGATCCCAGATGCTGGGGCTTCAGGGCGTCACCCTTAGCCTCAAGAAATTCAAGGCTTAGAGGCCAGAAACGCCTATCCAACTCCCCCGACTCGCTCCCAGCGTGATGACATTCGGCTAGTAATGTCTATGTTGGACGAACGAATGGATAATTTCCCAAATCGACATCGTAGATTTCTTTGGAACTTGGAACCTTGTGGAGACTCCCAGCGCACGAGACCTCCACCTAGGCACCGGGGATCTTTAGATGTGCCGTGCGACAGCGTTGTTTACTGTCTTCAGCAGAACATTCCCAGTCCCTTCAATGTGAACGATCCCTCCTCCCAGCAACCCCAGCGACGCCGAAGAACTGACCCAGTGCTCAACATGAACTCCTGGAAATTGATGACACTGCCAAGCACTGCGAATCTAGACTTCGTCCAGGATGAGCCGGCCGATGATCCTCAAGATGCTGCTCCTGCTCCTCCATACCGATCCGCAAGCGCTCAGCAACCAGGACCAACACAGAACACCACGGCACTACCGCACAGACCCGTCTCGACTACGAATAACAACAACAACAACAACAGAGGTGGCGGAGATGGAGGAGTTTGTGGTAAACCTCCGTGGAAACCACTTGAGTTCGCTTGACAACATGGAAGCTGATAGCTGCAGGCCGCTTGTCACTTAGGCAAAGGGCGGGTGTACTGATATTCGGGGTGTCAGGATGCTATAGCTTCGAGGGCCGTTTTCTTGTTTCGTCCTCAGGTACTGCTCTGCATTGAATAACAGCGAATGATCATCCAAAATTGACATGTAAGATTTGCGCTGGTCCATCGGCTAAAGGTCTTCTTCCGTAAAGCTTTTTCAACTCACAGAGATGAGAAGATCTAGCATACCATACTGTACACGAATATCAAAGTCGATTAGATCATGCTTTACCCGTATTCAAGACCATGGATTCACGCTGTTCGCGACGATGAAGCATTTATCATCGCCTCAAAGGCAGAGGCATGGGCTGAACAAAATAGGCCAAGCTCTTCTTGTTTGAGAATATCTCAAATATCACAATCGCGATCGTAATGATCTATCGTTTCCAGATTACGCCATCTCCCGCTAATTTGAGCATCCACTTTGCGTCTGATAGTGGTACCGTCGGCAAGTGTTGAGCTGTACTCGCAATATACTGTCTGCGTGTTAGATCGTGTTAAAAAACCCGTGGGCTCTAGATCCTTACCCAGCAAACATACTTCCAAACACAGATCTAAGATCTGTGAATGTATACCGAACAAGCAACTCAACACTCCAACTCTCCTCACCACACCACATCACAGCTACTATGGCCCCACAACCCGATTCCCCAGATTGTTGCCGGTGCACATGTAAAGCCTGCAACCAAAGATTCTCCTCCGAAGGTATCTTCATGGACGAACGTATGGTGACGACTATGCGACGTATTGTCCTCGGAGATCATTACAATGTATCTCAACAAGACCGTTTGGACCTGAATCGCCTACTCAGTATCAACCCTGAGATCCGCTTAGCTGAGCAAGGGCCACCACTACCTCCGCATGGGTACGACCCGATATGCGACCCGATAGATGATCTGATTCTCCAGGGTTTGAACGTGAAAGAATGGGAGTCGCTGGCTGTTCTGAGTCCAGATTTGAGTAGCCCATACTCAGCTTACTCGCAGCCTGGTCAAAGCCCTATGTCAAAGTATCAGGCGAGCCAGCAAGTATCTGGATCGCTTAACCCGTACGGCTTCCCTCCCAACATGGGGCTCCTACCCATGATCAATCAACCATATTCATCTGACGAATCCAAGCTTGATGAGTATGACTCCAATGACATATCTAGTACCTCCCACATCTACAATCATCATCTCCAAGGACCGCAGCAACGCCAGATGACTGATTCAGAGCTCCATCTCGACCCCACATGCTGCGCCAGAGTACCGAGTGTGCAGGATTCTCCATCCCTTCAGCAGCGCGGTGCTGAGCCTTTTCACCTCACGACTCGTAAAACTTCGGGCGCGCATCCAAGCGTGCAAGACATAAGATCCACGACCGCCGATACTAGCGTATTGCTGCCCTGGCCGAGCCCGCGCGGCGAGAACGATCAGAGCTTCCAATATCACATGCCAGGAGCCAACGCCAAAACCAATCGAAGAGAGACAGGAGCTATTGGCTTTTGGAGTGCTGATTTGCCATTCAGGCTGGATTCACAAGACCACAATACCCAGGGAGGTGGGAATACCCGACCTGTCTTTCCAGATGCGGAAGTTAGTAGGAATCAACGACATGGGAAGCGCGGAAACCGACACAGACGTGGGGGTGAGCATGGTAGGGAATCAATGGGTGATTGGAAAAAGAGAGAGTAAAGACGCAGGCGTACTTAGAATCAACTGAAATGTTTCTCAGATGCTTTGAATGCTATCATTGATGATATACTCCGTAACCTCATAATCCATAAATGCTCATGCAAATCGCCAACTTGACTACTATAGATCGAATGCCCCTGTGAGATTTTCGGACTCACCTAGAAGGTTGGGCTCAAGCGAGAGCTCCCATCGGATCTAAGTATTTGGGCGTCAGTGATAATATTCCAAGACATGCATGATTTACGAGACCTACCCCACAACGGCAACATCTTCGGCTCCTTCTTGAGCACATCCGTGATCTGTTTGGAGACGAATTTTGGATCAACGACAGCTTGATAGACGAACTGGTCCATCCACGCGTCACTCATAACGAACCACCCCTTAGTACCAGCAGTGTCTCCCCATGAATTCTGTACCCTCCACCTAACCGGCTTGCCCTCAACTACATGCACAGCCGTCAGCACCATCGCGTGCGTCATTGCACTCTCGCTTGACATCAGTCTCTGTGCCTTAGTCAAGCCGAGGCGGATATTGAAGCCCAATTCATAGTCGATAAGCTTGGTGTCCATAATTCCAGACTTCGAATCAGAGAATTTACCAACATCACTACCGAAGAAGATCGGGAGTTCATCCTTTAACATGGCAATACAGGCGTCCTTCATCGTATCCATATCAACGTTCACGTAGCGGACGCCACGCATGCCGATCACATTACCCAGGCGGCTAACGCTGAGAAGGTCGCCATAATTGTTTCTGGGATCATGGACAAGACTGAACAGCTCGTGAACGTCAGCACCACGGTTTGCTTCGACCGTGGCTTTGCTCGAAAGTTCTCCAGCGAACTCTAGAGGGGTGGCTGTGACGCTGCCAAATTTGTCGTCTTTGTCATAGTATTCCCATGTCATCTCTTTCTCTGGGTTTGGGGGTGGGCCGAGCATGAGTGTAAGGATGAGATGAATCTCACGCATCATCTTGTCCTTGATGCTGCCTAGTGTGAAACGCGGGTTTTCAGATTTGCTGGCTAGCTGACGGAGCTCGAGAGCATCTTCGCGGAGTTTGGTGGTGATGAGGGTGGCCATGGTGCTGGAGTTCATTGCGTTGTGGGAATCTGGATAGAGGTGCTGTGGTACCAGGCCGTACTTCTCCACCAAGTTGGCAACCATGTCCCACTGTCCACCATCGCCAACGGGGGATGCCAGGAGTGTTTGTACCAATCTGCCCTCCAGATCCTCTCCAGTGGTATCCAAGATCTGCTCCAGAAAATAGTTCGCCTTCTCCAACTTGTCCCAAAAGAACAAATAGGACTGGCTCAGCTCGAACTCCTTGAGATTGTACCTTCGCATGATTGCAACGCGGAATACGTTCGTAGCAGCGAAGAGCCAGCATCGTCCCGAGGAACGCTGGTTGGTAATGGGAGCCCCTTCTAGACTGATCTTGACGTTGAATGACTGAGTATCTGCGATTTTGGCAGACCTTTGGGTAAGTACTTGTTTTGGGTCAGTGCCAGCGAGGGCAGAGAGAGCGAGGCGGTTCTATGATGGGTTCAGTAAAGATGACCGGAAAGAATGCATAAAGCATAGACCTTGGGATCTTGCATAAGCTCTTCCTCCCACTGCTCAGTCTTGCTGATGGATATGGTCTCAGAGCATGGCGAGTACTCCGGTGCCGACTCTATTTGTAGGGTCTCCATGTTCCGATCAACATACACATAATCCTTCTCTTTTTCTGGCGTAGTCTTCCCCTCTCGATCCTTTACATTCAAAGATTCAACGCGTTTGGGTAGCTCTTCAGATTCTGGCATTGTTCATGAAGAATTATAAGTATATGGGCAATAACGTGATATAGCGAGGAAGGAAGGATTGTATGAGCAAGTCACCTGCAAGGGAAGCAAGTAGTGCTATCACTAGTGCTATCGTGTGCTTTGCAGATCATTGATCCGTTGCCTCTTCGGGCAGCTACAAATCGTCTACCAAGACGCCTTACATATGTAGGGCGCAATTGGAGCGAGCCCTAAGATAAAGCACGCCCCAGTAAGGTACAGGGAAGGTGCGGGGGGGTGTTAGTCAGCAACTACTCCTTAGCAGAATCCATAACAGAATAGAACCATTATCCTTCCAACCCACAAATGTATACCCCTGTTGTTGTCCATGTTCTTTGAGGGTGACTATGTAGGCAAAGGGGGTGTCTCTGTAGTGCCACCGAAGTAGAAAGCAGGTGACGCTTTGGCTGGATCGTATAAGGAGTAAGAGATCTCATGATGAGTCCAAAATATCTAATGGCTCAACAACCGAAGTTCGCGTCCGATCACCAATAAATCTTTATAATTCTACAAATATGTTCAAGAAAAAAACCCTCGAAATCCCCAGTCCAAACTTCCACTTGCCATGCATAGTCGCGTTTCGTCCCATCATCTTGTTCAATATTCGTCTCCCTCATGCACGCAGCCAACGAGTGGTCTTGCGCTTCGTCTCTCAGCTGTTCATCAGGATCCATAGATCATACTCATCTCGGCACACGGTCCCCTTCCAAGATCGAACTATTTTCTGCATTGAAATTGATCTTGTTGGGCTGGAAGCTGTCAAAATAATCTCTGTCCTAACGGGCCCGTGATTGCATGTTCAGAACCTCGTTTCGCCCTGGTCTTGTAATTGAACCAGCGATCTCATGATTTTGGCCACTAAGTTCTACTACCGCGCCCTTCATAGCGGCCCAAACTCAGATTCAGATAATGGCGATTTGGGGATGACTGGTAGCGCCTTGTCTCTCCTACCCTTTGGATATCGTCCATACTTAGATCTCAGTCTCCGGGCGTATGGTGGCGTCCTTCTTTCTTGGGCTACGCTCGGGTAGATATTGACCACTTGAGCATTCCCTATAGTCCAATTCGATGATATCTCGGATGAGGCGATGGTGAGCACCGAACGGTTTGACATCATCGAAACACCTCTATTCGCACGCTTGGACTCCTCGGAGGAAGTTGGTGACTCGAAGAATGATGTCTGACCAAATTCAGGCGTATCAAGATGGGGCGGCGTGTCCCGTAAAGGAAGTGGACTGATCAGCATATCTGGGGAGAGGCCAACAATCTCTGGCGAGGGCTGTCGATAATATACGAGTTGCTCCTTCGACGGTGGTGGCGCGAAGGCGTGAACCATGGGCGAAACTGGTGACATCTGTTCAGAAGCGACAGATGAGCTTGCCGATTCCGTCATTGACAGAAACGAAATACGATGGACATCTTCAACTTGCGATGCAAACCGTACATGCGGACTCATATGGTAGTCCTCGCCAGAGAACAGGGGTGGAGGTCTTTGTATGGAATCAGAGATGACCCTAGAGCTTACAGTTGCACTGTCCAAAGTTTGTTCAGATGGGCGACGCTCGCTTGCCCTCCTACTTTCCAAGATATGTAAGGACTCGTTCCATATGACTGGGCTTGGCGGAAGATCGTGGGAGGCGGACCCTAGGATAGCTGGACCTGTATAGGCTTTTTGTAGTGAGGCAGTGATTTCTTGCCCTTTCGTAGCTGAATCACGGCGAGGTTGAGGTTCTTTGCCTTTGGAGCCGGATGACCGGCCCGAGGACCGACGGCGCTGAGACTCCAGCGACTTTGTAGCCGAAGTTCTTCGAGTCTCGATTGTGACTAAGGATGGCCGCGGGAGCGTATGGGAGCCCTGTCTGGCCGCGATCATCACATTTGATGGAAAGGATACAGTCCGTGTCTCTGGTAATGATTGTTTGCGAGTAGGAGGAGGCTCACTCGAACCTTTTCGTGCTCTTTCGCTGACATGTCTTTGGGCCTCCGGGTCAGCTAAAATGGGTGGGTGGCCATGATCACGAGCCGTAACCTGTTTCCGTGTCTCTGAAAGCCGCCGCGCATTGGTCCCGTAGGTGTCACTGTAGGTTGTTCTCGGACTCGGAAGGTCCAAGGATGGAGGGCCGCGTGTGCTGGCAGTTTCTTGCGCCTCTGATTTCGGTATGGCTTGACCGCTTCGCAGCGTAAGCTGGCGAGGAGGTCGCTGATGAACCTCGCTCGTCTGCTGCCTCTTGCGCTCACGGGTCTCGAGGTACCGCCAGGTGAAAAGGACAAGACTGAGTATAATGAAGAAGCCAAGTAGGGAGACAATAATAATTATAGGAAGGAGGTCCATCGCTCTAGGGGTATCATAGGAAGGGGTAAATTATCGCTTTGCTGGTGAAGGTCGCAAGAATTGAAGATACTGGTCATTTGCCACTTGAGTGGACGAATGGCCGATCATCAAACATTGACGACGGTCGTGCTTCGAAATGACCAATGCAGAAGCCCAGCTTGACTGCGAATAATCAACAGAAGAATGGTTTGCAGACGTCGCAGGATCGTCGGGATCATTGCTTGTGTGGTGCTATGGAGAAGTCTGCGGAGTCAAATATGTATAAAATGTGCTAGCCTTGACAGGATCAGTTCATCACGATGCGAAGGTAGCGGCTAAAAGTGCAGTGGGGGTCGTTAGTTGATAATGAACGTAATCTCATAGCTGTATCTCGCTTGACACAGGTGAAATAATGCAGTGCAGGTGAATTAGGGTGAAGAAGGTACATCGGAGGACAGGCCTAGACAGTCTTTGAGGAAGGTACTTACAAATCCAGTCAGCATGCGAGAGCGGGTACACGCATATGCACTATAGGAACGGTGCCATTATACTGCAAATTGAATGGTTCCCAGGTGGAAACATTGTAGCCTTTTCAACAATATGCCAGGTATTGCTCGTTGGAACTTCTAGCGACATGCATTAGAGCAGTAAGGCGAGTGGTGGGTCGCAAGTCGGTCATAGCTTAAGCGTCAAGAAACCTAATACGCTTGGTTAGGTTGTTAGGGAAGACGCGGTGGCAAGGTTAGTGCAAGTCAGGATTCTCACTTGGTTTGCTGACGAAGATGGACGTATTCAGGCTCAGGCAACGCATAAACACGCCAATTTATATAGGATCCGCGTTACCCTAGGCTAACTCTTTAATCGAGAAGTTTTGGGTATCTCACCCTGCGCGCTCATAAGTGCCTTGACTATGAAGCTGACATGTAGTAGCTGGCCAACGAATTCCTAGAAGGTGGGGTCATGGGCTGACAATGTGGGCAGGAGATTTCCGAAAGAATTGCTGAACACCATCTCAATGCAAGATACCATGACGACGAAAACAAGGCGTGCGTCACGTAGGCTTCTCCCTCTGTGGTCGCGGCGTCTGTGGCGGATGAACGGTCGCATAATGGGCACCCGCATTAGGGTGTAACATAAAGCGACGTCTGTCAAGGTTGCAACGGTTCCGATAAGGTCGCTTGGGCTGGGCGAGGTTCTGACTTTGCCTGTGGTATTCCCATCCTCGATCCTTGGGCAAATCGCATGAATCTCAAAACGACAACATCTAATCAGCGGCTTCTATATGCAGCCAAACGGCGAAACGCAGCCAGTAGTCCTTGAGTAGTATTTCTGAAACATCTTCGTGCAGGCCAAATCAAGGTAGGCGTAAGCATCGAAGGTTTTCGTGCTTACATGTTCAGGGAATGCCGATGTACGGTGACCGCATCATAAGCCTGCTACGAGGAGACACTTAGGGATCGTCTGTTCTAGACTATTCGATCATACCCCACGGCATGAATACCAGTTCAAGGGTTCAAAGTTGACGCGGTCTTGGTGGTTGTCGGAGTAGCCAGGAGTAAATTGGCCTTGGAGGATAGTGCAACAGATGGAGTGTCCAAGGTAATCAACTACGACTCGAAACTCCAAGTGCCGGCTTGTAAGGTCCGTTGATATGGTGTGACTACATTATACGTACATACTCGTCTTCAGGTAACAATAGAGTGTCAGATATGTGAGGTTTGAGACTGATAGTGGAGATCTCGATTTGGGAAGAATATGAGCATGGGCTAAGGCCTGCCCAGCAAGGCTGAGTGAGAGACCCTGACACGCCTGAATCGCGCGTTGCACTGAACCTCCCCCTCCCCTCCCCCCCGGCGTTCTGCTCTCCCTCATGCACAATCTTATGGCCTTCGAGTCCTTCATTCATCGTACCATAATATTTCTTCTTCTTCTTCTTCTTCTTCTTCTATCCGTGCACTCATACATAATTAATATGAAAGCCTCATATCTTTCGTGGGAAGGAAGTCGTCGATGATACATAGCATCTATAAGCTTGGCTTAGTTAGGTGCTACGATTAACGGTCGAGCCCTCGGGCGTATCATTAAGAGCGGGGTGGCGGGGAAACGGGAAAGAAGCAGCACTTCAAGTCAAAGTTTGTTGCATTCGATTGAGCTTGGCTTTGACGCATCAAAGGCCTAGAATCATTGACTTCCGTATAGGAAAGGAAATTCTTACTCAGCATGGGTAGACTACCAGCTGTGCTCATTGTTGCGAGGTACTGCTCCCTCGTCCCCATCTTAAACAAATCATCCACCCGTTCATAACACTGACATGAGGACATGAGGACAGGCACGGCGCTAGACTGGATGCAGCAGACTCTCAATGGCATCTTACCTCCCCTACGCCTTACGATTCCCCCTTGACCTACGGTGGATGGAGACAATCTCAGGCTTTAGGAGCAAGGATCGCAAGCATAATACACGCTCGTGAACATGCACCCGGCTCCCATGACACAGAGGACAGCATGGAAGGAGATAGACGAAGTGACCATCGTACACAAAGAGGTAAAAGGAGGAGGCACAAGGTCGTTATACACACTTCTCCCTTCTTGAGATGTGTTCAGACCTCCATTGCCATAAGTGCAGGTATGGCGCAGCATCAAGGCACCTTGAGACCTAGCAGTCATCAGTCGCAACCAAAACCACGTTTAATGCATTCTGGTTCGCCTCAAATACAGGCAATGGAACATGGCAACTCGCCTCGTCTGTCTGCCATCCCAGAGCCTGGAACTACGGCCAAATCAAGGAGGAGCCCTACGCCACTAGAGTCGAGGGAACCAGGCCAAACACTATTCAGAATTGATGCGTTCTTGGGTGAATGGCTTTCGCCGGACTACTTTGACAATATAACACCGCCTCCAGGGTCCAAGATGATGCTGGCAAGCGCCAAAGGCGATCTACTCCGCCACGGCGACGCCGTCGACATGGCAACTTCGTCTAGTAGAAACGCATCAGGCCATTTTCCGGGAGGTTGGGGCAGCAGTGGATCAATGACAAATAGATATTATAGCTCGGACGAAGATACACCTTTGGCCGATTTGTCCAGTATTGGGAAGAGTATGCCTCGAATTAGTCGAGCCAACAGTCACCACGGTGAAAGTCCTGGCAAGAGGTCCAATGCGAAAATGGCCAGGACGATTGAAGGAAATCCGTCGCAAGAAAACTCCGTTTATGTGGCACCGACGCCTTCATATGCTGTCTCGCCGTCGCAACCTATTCCTCAAGGATACGTTGCTCATGCACGAGACGCATGTGTGAAAGTCGACTATCAATGGGACAGCATGCGGCCGCCACTTCAATGGGGCAGTGGAGGTGATTACGGAGAGGAATGGAGTGCAATGCACAAGCGCTTCCGCCGAGGTCTGCATGAAATGATCACATGGTACCGCAACCATGGCCCTTCCGCAACACTAGAAACGATGAGCGACGAAAAACGTGACGGCCGAAGCCTGGAGGTCTCCGATGATGAGGATTTCGATACTGTCCTAGTCCTTGTAACGCATGGTGCCGGATGCAATGCCCTTATTGGAGCCCTGACAAATCAGCCTGTCTTGATAGACGTGGGCATGGCTTCCCTTACGATGGCTGTGAAGAAAAGTGTTGACTACAAAAGAGTAGCCTCGCCTACGCATACCTCAGCATCTCCTCCTCGGCGCCGACAATCAGTGGTTGATTTTGGAATTTCAGACGACTATGAAGTCAAGCTAGTTGCATCGACGGAACACCTGCGAGCTGGGTCGCAATTCTTGGCAACTACCACCAAGCATCAACGTGCTCCAAATCTGCCGGTCAGAGACAAGTCTCCGTACAGATATGAACGTCCTAGATTTGCGTCACCCCATCTTGCTACTCTCAATGCCTACAATAATGAGCCTCATTCAAGCCGCGAAAGCTCCACCCCCATTAAATATGCAGTAGAAGGGCTACAGAGAAACGCTACCGCCGTCGCGAAACCGTCGGGTGGACTCTGGAGTCTGTCTGTTCCCAAGAAGGTGGAAGACTCTATCGAAAAGGTCGAAAAGGACAAAAAGAAACCCGGCCCTCAAGCTGGCCTGAATGCTCCAGTGGAAATACCGATTTTGGATGGCACCGTAGACGAAGCTGATGGTGAGAAGCCGTCGAATGGGACTTTGGATGGTAAGCTCACGAAAAGCTCGTCGGAAAACAACAATCAAGGCCGCGCCATCGTGCCAAATGGCCTTTGGGGTGCTCCGCCACAAGCCCTTGGTACTGAACGGGATAGAGGGGCGAAGCGGCGATGGACGCTGTCTCAAGCAGCATGAGCTGTGCAACGTCACCCAAAGTCTCAAAAGCATTTGCCATACATAGATGCCCGCAGTGGACGAACTAAAGCCAGCGTCGGTGTTAGTGGGCTGGTATATGGGCGAGATTATTTTCTCTTCTCTTCTCTTCTCTTCTCTTCTCTTCTCTTATCTTCTCTTCTTGCTTTAGCACAGCTGCACTTCGCTTCTTGCCGGCATTCCCAAAATCACTTATAATCAACATAGCATCGCATCTCTCAGAGCTTGCAATATACCCCCATTCTGCTCCTTCCGAAATGACACCATCTTCTGCTCAAAAATTGCTGTCCTATGCTAGTCCGAAGGGGGATCTATACATCCAAGAACGAAAATGTGAATGGACCAATTCCTCGTCTCATCATCGAGCGGACTCCAGCCAAGAAGCACCACCCCAAATTAAGACACACCCAAGCAAAGCTCCTGCCCCCAAGATACGCTGGGTCCACGCTTCACCGGCCTCTACTTTCGCTCCGCCCTCTATCTTTCCGTTGCCCAACTCTCTGCCCGCGACAAGCACCTTCTCAGCAGGCGTTGCACTCTCCCTCGCCTCGGTCGCATTCCCCCTCGCTCTCGCCCTGTTAATGATCTCTTCCAACCTCCTCATATCCTCTCTCCACTCCGTCTCATTTCCACCCGCGCCCTCAACCTCAACCCTCTGCACATTACCAAAAAAATCCATCACTAGCCTCTCCCTCCCTTTCTTTTCTCCTCCAGGAAATAGATCCCACCTAACACCCGGTCTGGAGTGAATCTTCGTCTCATCATAGCTATCAAAGAGATTCCCCATTGTCAGTTTACTCGTGGGGGATGTGACTTGCGTTTCTAAGAAGTCGAGATTGTAGTAGGTCCAGCGATCTATGACTGCGACACCGACATCGTTGTCGGCGTGGTGGGAATAGGATGATTGGTCGATTTCAGAGGAGCCGGTGGCCATGATGTTGGGGGAGTAGAAGTGCTTGTAGAGGGTGTTGGCTTGGCAGGTGTCTATCATGAAAAGCATTTCGTTGTATCTGAAGCGCCATTCTCTTCAGCAATCTTAGACATTCAGGGCAAACGATCCCAAAGGGAACGCATACCGCTTCTTCTCCCACATCTGCTCAAAAGCATCCGCTAAGTCCCAGCTCCCTATCTCCTCACTATCCTGAAACTTCAAGAACTCATTCCCCCCATGTCCCGTCATGTACACCAGCACATTACTCCCCGCATCACTCCCCAACCTCTTTCCCCTCGGCACATCCTCTCCCAATCGATCTGTCAACAGCCGTATGAAGTTCTCCACCGTAACCTCATAGCCCCTATAATCGACCTCTATGTTATCACCGTAGAGATCGAGCGCGCGATCAGCGTTGTTATACACTGTGCCGGGGAAAGCGTTGCGCGGGTTGCACGCCATATCATCAGGCAGCATGAGAATGATTTGCGAGTCAGGGATACCGAGACGTTTAACGGTGCGGTAGAGGGAGAGGACATTGGCGAGATGCCGATAATTGAACCAGAAGCGCGATGTGGAGACGAGGACGGCCCAATTGGAGGTGTGGTGGGCTGGAGCGAGAAGGGGGAGGAGAGCTAGGGGGAGGAGATGGGTGAGCTTCATTGTTCAGGCGAGACGACTAGGGTAGGGTTCCAAGGATGGGAGGCGCAAGCTAGATGCTCGAAGCAGAGCTTTTGTCTCGGTATATGTGCGATCGCAGAGTGAATGGATTGTAAACAAATGTGAAGTCGAGGAGTGAAGCTCCACTTGCTGACACATTGATTGAAAACGGTCAAGACTCAGGGCCCGAGAGGCTGAAGCCTTGGCGCTAGATGACGCTTTTTAGTGGCACGAGGGGCGCTATGTAAACAAATTAAACCTTCAACATTTCCACACTTTCCTATCCTCTGCCTTACCACAACCGATGAACCTCTAGCCGTAGGAAAATACAGCTATATCCGCTTGAGCGACCTCGAATCATCCGAGCCTCCACCATGGCAAAGGGCGGAAAGGGCGAGAATACCAAGAAGGTTGCAGGCAACGCAAAGGTTCGCTTTGACTACGACATAGAGCGCTGGAACAGACATTGATCATGAAGCTAGAAAGCCGAAGTAGCAAACCAGAAAGCCGCAGCCGAGAACGCAAAGAAAGCCGTGTCAGAAGACCAAGAATGGAGCAAAGGCGCAAAGTCGAACGCGAAAAAGTGCGCCGTCTCTCACTGTATACGTTCAGCCATTTCTAACACACCTACAGAGAGGAAGCCGAAGCTAAGAAACAAGAAATTGCTCGAAAGAAGGCCGAGAAGGACGCTCTTCTAGTTGAGGAAGAAAAAGACGCCCGCCCTACCCCCAAAAACGCAAAGACCGCCGTCAAGAAATCCAAAGGCCTAGACCTCTCCCAACTCGACTCCGAACCCTCGACATCCAAAGGCAACCCTGCTCTCAACGCCACCGGCATCGACAACGCCCTCGACGCTCTTTCCCTTACGTCCAACAACCCCTCCGACAAAGTCGACAGACATCCTGAGAGGCGTTTCAAGGCTGCTTATGCTGCGTACGAAGCGAGACGAATGCCAGAGTTGGAGGAAGAGCATAAAGGGTTGAGGAAACAGCAGAGGATCGATGCGATTCGGAAGGAGTTTGAGAGGAGTTCGGAGAATCCATTCAACCAGGCTAATGCTAGGTTTGATAGTACAAGAGACGAAATTAAAGAGCTCAAGGAGCAAGAAAGAGAGAAAACGGAGGCGAGGCTGGTAGCGAGGTAGGGCAATGGATCAAGGCGTCTTTTGATGGAGCATCCTGCAAGCTCAGAGCATGTATTACGATTGATGCTTGATGACGATAGACGGCTTGTGCTCCATGGCTGGTATGTTTTTCCGGCCCCATTGTTAGACGCTGGTGAGATCACTCGATAAGGCTCCTTTTCATCTACTTATTGAAGGCCAAACCTGCACCTGGTCAAAAGCTTGTAACAAGGACTGTAATTGCTTTTGTACGAAGTAAGTGAGGCGAAACTACTCGTAGTGAAGAATACTGCACCCACGAAGGACACAATCTATGGATTTCGCTCAGGATCCAAGCCAACCAAATTGGCCTAGGAAACAAATCCACGCGATGTTCAAGGATGAAGGTCAATTATAATGAAATCTGTTTGCGGGGTGTAGCCTGTTTGGGTTCAGGGCTCAGCGTTCTGCTGGGTACTATTCCTAACCGCAGCAGTCAAGCTATCGAGATTCTTTTCCACCGCGAAGCGAGGGATCAGACGACCGCCAAACTGATCTAACCCCACTCGCGCTTACAGACCCAGAAACATTTTGAATACTTTAGAACTTTGGTGTTCAGAGCGATCTTGACCTTCATTGGTAGACTTGGTGTTTTGATACGACACCAAATCGGCATAGCGCGCACACTGAATATAGTACTGAATGTAGCTGATCATTAATGTTCTCGGGTAGCACCTCATCCTTAGAATAAGGACAACGGTGCAATACCAAATAGGCACCGCGCGAATATTCCAGTCAACGACAGTGAACTCGAACCTCATCCTTAGACTTGGTGCAACAGTAATTCGAAACACGCCTCGCTCCTCATCGAGTTCCTCCAATTTACTTCATCTGGACTTCACCACAATGGTGGTCACTATTTCGACTTCCCAATTCTTGACTATAAACGAATGGTGCGATTGGTAAATTGGCCAGTTTTGGGCTTCACGAGGCGTCTGAATGACAGAATCTTGGTTTATCATGATGCCAGAAATTAAGACGAGAGAGCAAGACGTTGGGGCGGAGACAAGGATTACAATCAAGATTTCAAGCCTCGTGAATGTGTGTCATCGAGCAACAAACTCTCAGGTTTCAGTCTGCTTCCTACCTCAAGCCTCGTCTAGACACGGCCATGCAAACGTCGCTGAAGCCATGAACCTCATCATCGTATGGCAGCATACGTAAGATTCGACCTCACTTCAACACCAAACGGCTTCCCACGGATTGTCTTCCCACCTGCATCCTTGAAGAGCCTCGGCCCCCCCACCACACCGTCCCAAAGGTACTCTCTGCCTTCCACAATCACGGAATTGGGCATTCTCTTCCTCGCAAACATCGGCGTAGACGACCTTTGAACCAGTACGCCACTTATATACGGCCTTTGCTTGAAGGTTGGACTTTTCCAATTCACGAAACATGTTTTCGTAATCGTCGCTTCACCGTAACATGGGCTGAGTGTGGGGGAATTGCGGTAGATGGCCGCGAAAACGTCTATGTAACCGAGGTCTTGAAAGGAAGCTTGTTGGGGTTGGAACGAGCCGTAACCGTTGCCGTCGTTGAGGTCAAGGTCCAGAGGTATGCAACAGATGTCGATGTAACCGCCGTCGGAGCATCGTTGTCGGGTGGGTGAAGTTGTGGAGGTGGGGTTGGAGAAGGTGATGAGGGACTGGAAAGTTGAGGAGACGAAAAGAGATATGATGAGTGAGAGCGAGTATGTATGCATCTTCAATGAGCTCGTAGGTCGAGAGGGAAGGGAAGGTGCGTGGGGGATGTGGACAGAACATGATGGACTATTGGGAATCCCATCCTGCTTCTGACGAATCAGACGACCGCTTTTATCTATCAGATCCACGGAGACGCCCTTATACCTGGCCACAGCAAGCCACCACTTGCGGCACGTCGCGCCCTTCCGTGTGGATGATAGGGTGCGACCCGATGCTGTGGTCCTTTAGCCGCTCCTCCTTTACCTGACAAAGGTGAACAACTATCCCTTGTAGTGGCACCAAGAACGGCCGAGTAAGAGGGAGTTGTCCTGGAGAAGAATTAAATGTCTTATAAACGGATAGTTGCGGGTTTTTTTCGTTGTGTTGTTTGCTAATGATTATGTCCATGCATCGTCAATAATGCCGCATACCTGCACACCATCGCTCATCGGATGTAATGCAGAATCAGCAAAATGCTCGCTAGTAAGACTAAGATAAGGACCAGACGCTCGTTGGCCTCAACGTTTGCCCACGTTATGTTGCATGGAGTATTATCAGCCAACCACAGCCTTCATACTGAGCGATTCCAAAAAGCCGCTCAGATCCTCCTTCTTTACCTCGACCACGCAATGCTCGAAGCTGTCAATGCGCACTCTCGCATTCGTTCCATCGACCACTTCCTGAAATGCCATACCAAACAGGTTCCTACCCTTCCCTCGTTCTTCATTATCATCGTCTTCGTCGTCGCTCTCTTCGTCCTCTTCTTCCTCTTCGCTTTCGTCCTCACCGTCGCCGTCTTCGCCTTCTCTGTCTTCTTTTTCTTTCCTTTTCCGCTCTTTCTCGGCTTGCTTAGCTTCTCGCACCTTAGCTCTCTCCACGAGTTTGTTTTTGCGTTTGGCTCTTGCTGCAAAGTCGATAACTCCTCCACCGCCACCTGTACCGACGACGACATAAACGCCCCTGGCTTCATTCAAACCAGCCAGCACAAGCGGTGTGGCACGACCGTTTTTGCCAATCTTGCCTCGCTGCTCGCGTTCTTGTTCGGCAATGGCTTCGCCGACCCACAGAGCAAGCTTGGTTAGAGCGGCTGGGTGAGTAAATAAAGTGACATCGGGGCCTTCCTTGACGACAGCCATCCGAAATGCGCGTAAGTGGCGAATTTGGCGCTTTTCTATGAGTGAGGTCCCTGTACGCAATATAGCGCGAAGTAGATGCTGAGCCGTGGGCAGTGCATGCTTGAGTGCCTCAATGCTGTCCTGATTGTTAGTACTGCGCTCGTGAGAGATATGGAATGTAGGTACTCACTTCTCAAGCGCATCGTATGCTTCCCAAAACCTTCGCACCCACTCTTCGCCCTCCGCCTTACCAGTCTCATCCACAAGCTCTTTCTCTTCGTCTCTTCCGCAGTCCCATGTCTTGTTTGATTCGCCAGCTGCAACACCGGATTTGCCGACCTCCAAGATCGCCCCAACGATGACTCCCACGTCTACTGCGCTAAGGCAGGCTTTCCATCCCCAGCTTCTTACAAAGCCCCAGCCTTCTCTCCTCAGGCCAGCCCCTGCAGGCGGTGGTACTAGCCCATCGAGACCATACATAGGTGCATACGTCAAGAGCCTTTGTCTGAGTCCACGCTTAAGGTCCATATCCATGTGAGTATAGCTTTGTTTGCACTGGTTAAGGCTGACTCCCATTTTGGCAAGGAGCTTGTGGAGTCGTTTTCGACCTACGTCACTCCAAATGTGTAACCGTGAAGACAAGTAAGGGGAATGAAGCATGCTATCGTATAACGACCAATGTCTGATCAGCAGGAAGCGAGGTTCGGGAGACAGACGAATAGAGTTGTCTGTGGGTGAGCGAGCTGTTGTGGGTATTATTCCGGAAGTTTCGCCACGACCCTGTTCGCGATAGGTGTCGCTAGGATCATGCGGGTTGAGTCGATGGACTTCGTCTCGTAACACCTGCCGTATTCGTTCGCCACGCTCTCCTCCCCAGCCGGCTGAGCCACCAGAATCTAATGCGGTGGATATACCTACCCCAGTCATGCTTCGACCATACAGCTCGAGCGAGCTGACACCGACAATGGCATGCCAGAGAAGATCATTGTCTTCTCGACCAAGATCTTCGGCCAAGGAGTAGAGGAGTGATGAGATGGGTTCGGAGTACGAGTCGCCGAGTGCATAATATTTCTGGAGGACAGCATTGTGCTTTCGTTGCAAGCGTCGCAATTTTCGGCGGAGTCTACGAATTTTTGTTTCTCTATCAACAACGGGAGACCCTGGTCGTGATGGAGGTGAGGGTCCTGCCGAAGCATTGGGAGAGCTCTGCCCGGCGCCAAAGTCAAGAGGTAGGGGACGGCTGGGCGATGAAGGTTTCGAGCCGCTCTGCAAAGCATATTAGCAGAGCACTCCGACAAACTGATTGTAAACGCATACAGAATTACTTCTTCGTCTTTGACGAGGCCTAGAATTCTCATCTTGACTATCATCATCTTCGCCCCCTCGATCGGACCAGGATTTGCGCTTCCTGGAGGTTCGCTGTCCATTGATCAGGTCTGATGCGACACTTTCGTCATCCGAACCACCAGACTCCTCACCCAGATCTGCTTCTCCCATTTTCAATAGCTCACAGTATGATTCACGTTCTGCTTGCATCTCTTGCTCGATGTCTCCGTCATCGTAGACAATTATACCGCCACGCCTGGGTCTGTATGATGGTGCTATCTGGCCATTGTAGACTTCTGGAGCTCTAGACGTGGCGTTTCCACTCACTTCCTCCAACATAGCCTGGGTGGGGTCGCCTCCAAAAACGTTACCTAGGTTCCATGGCCGTCGCGCGTCAATGAGCCACACCTCAACTCCTCCTGAAGGATCCTGTCCTTCCTCATATGAATCCAATCCCAACGTTTCTGAAATATCCACCATTCCCCCTACTCCCAAGCATACGACGACACCACCACTCCCACCTTGCTGTATCCGCAGCGGCTGCACCATGTTCTTCCCTGCATTCTTGAGGTCGTCATAACCGGCAATTGGTTGGATCTTATGGGCGAGGTAGTCACGCTTGAGTAGAGCTGTGAGGATTCGACAAGCACAGAGTGCATCGGGCTCCAGAGCAGCTAGAATGAGGACGGGCGGTGACAGAGAATGGTGAGTGCGAACGAGATGTTGGTAGAGGTGAGAGATGAGGCTGCGGGGGAGGTACATGACGCGACGTCGACGGGTGAGCGGGGCACCGAGCGCGTTTCGGAGCTGTAGATATTGAGTAAAGGACTACAATCTCTGTTGGAAGACCGAGGAAGGGCGTAAAAGGCATAAGAAGTGTGCAGGGGCGAGAGCTATCGATAGAATCAAGGAGAGTCGGTTTCATTCATAGGAGAGGTTCTTCCTTTCTTCACTGAGCTGGAGTTCATTTTCATGCAGGATATACACTCAACGGTGATTTGAATCTTCAGAGAAGATAGATCTCGCTGCTAGAAATATAGAAGTACTTGAGAAATATCAAACCTCGGACGCGCTCTGGTTTCCTCAAGTCGCGACCCGCATTGAAGCCTGACTGGAACTAGCGCCCAAATTCGCAACCTCTAACCCTGACCACCTCTTTAGCCAGACTCCTTGAACCAGCGTTCTGACAGACCCGAAATGTCTTATTAAGATCGTTGTTGATACTGATTCATTGCCGCCATTCATTTCGTTTACAACGAAGTGGCAGAGGCACTATCTAGATCCTGCTGGTATGGTCTCTACTCTGTTTTTGAGCTGGGAATTTGATTCTGAGGAGACGCTGTCCTTCTAAACTGGCACTAGCCCCCGAATCTGCTTCTACAGAGGACCGAATCGTTCATCTTATCCAACGGCAGCGCTATCTGATCTGCCCAACGAGATCATCTTGATGGTATGGCATTTCGTGGCTATTAGCGATGTACACAATTTCTCTACCACGTCCAAAAACCTTTACAATGTGGCTTGCGAGTTGCTCCCAGAACACTACAGGCTCAAACGTGAATTTTCCAAGATCAACAACAAGAAACCATTCGACGGCATTTTTGCGCAAGTATTAAAGGAGATCCTAACAAATTCGCGCGCGGTATTCTACCGTTCATCACTAGAGTTGATGGATGGGATGTGGGATGGGAGGAACCTGGCTCTAGCGAAACATACGAGGCCATGTACTCGAGGCCGCCTCAGAGCGATCTAGATCTGCCGCCAGATGTTCAGATCTGTTCGAAAGTGAAATGGACGAGTTCATTGAGGAGATTGGTCTCATGAGGAACCTATCATTGCACTACTCTTGATGGGCTTGCCCAAAATAATCGAGGTCACTCTTAGGCCCGTGATGTCGTCCGCTTTCCACACCGTCCACATGTTGGACGCGATATCCATGAAATCGGAGCGTCTTTCGCTGACCAAGTTGGACAGCGTGGAGTTTGCATATCTGAGGGAGGGACTCGATCAGTACTATGCCAGTCTTGAGCTCGTCCGATCATTTTCTCGCATCCTCTCCGTCGAACGCATATCTGATGATCTGATCGGCAGTCAAGCAGATGAAATACAGTTGACGCCAGCACCATTGCCGTGTCACTCAAATCTTAACGGTCTGACTTTCCTTAATAGTAGCATCGATCCCATATATATCAGAGTTTCTCTTCGCTACCCAGAGCCTCGAGCAACTCTCCTACGGGCCGGACCTCAGGTCTCCCGGGCTACAGGACTTCGACGCCTTCTGGATCCGAATAGCCCTAATGTCCAATGCAAGATCTATCCTGAAATCTCTGAGCATCTTGGCCCACAATCATGCACGGGATTACATGGGAAGTGTTGAGGATTTCTTGTGCTGGGAGTTCCTGAAAACGGATCTGAGACTGCTGATAGGGGCCCCTGCGGAATCATATCACGATCCGATATCGGTTCTACCAGCCTCGATTATAGAAGTCAGACTCCATGTGGATCACTCTCTGGATGCTTCACGCTACAAGGCTATTATGCTGAGTACAAAAAAAGGTCTCAAGTACTGTCCCCACCTGTCTGATTTTACAGTAGTGGGTATCCCCCATGGCGCTTTGTCCGCTCCATCGCGCAATGTTTTGATCACGGAATTCAGGAATACCGCCTTAACGTTTTCGTACCATAGGGAATCTTGGAGGAGACAAAGTCAAACTCGGAAGGGGCCCTGGGAGACCATTAATTTGGGAAGATAGGGAACAAATCTGCAAGTCCGACGGGCAGAATGCGATGGCTCTACAGAATCTAGCAATGCAAGGGGAAAGTACCGCTTGTTGCCACGACCTGCTGTTCTTGGTAGACAGGGCAGGAGTCATGTATGAAGGCTGACATATTAGCACTTGGCTGGTATTTCCTCCAGACAATAGCAAACATAGCGTTCATGTGCTTCTTTGAATGGCACCGTTATTGCCCAATGATGGTTGGAAAGCTACCTTCACAGTATTTGCACTTGTGAACGTCCCTCGGGTGCACCGGTACTGGCATTACCGGGAAGACTCAAGAAGAAAGTTCTCTACACACGGATTGTGGTTCGTTCTCCTAGCAAGCAGACTCCATACACGAAATCTCCGTTAGAGAGAGCAGGGGATTTTTTTGGTGAGCCTTGAGCCCGACAAGCGCTAGTGAGAATTGGGACTGGTGGACGGGTCGATCTGCCGTTAGTACTAGTTGCAGATCCTAAGGTAGCTCGCCCAGCCATGTGGGGGGGAATTAAAGAGTCCACAAGGCAGACAGTGGCCGTTGCTTCCTTGAAAAGAGCAGCGCCTCCCAAAAATCCTGTCTTCTCTCTGAAAGCGTGGGGGTATTGATATGTGTCAATAACAGGCCAACCGGCAGCTCGCGCAAACTGCGGGACTGTTGTCTCTCAAGCAAACAACAACAACAGACGCGGAAGGTGCAAGACTGCCCAGCTCAGCGAGCACTTGTTAGGTCATCACGCACACCCTTCGTTACGCTGGCCCTACCATACTTAACATCCCACATAGCGCAACATCCGTAAACATCTCGGACCTTCGTGGCCGCCTACAAACCACACGAGCTCGGCAGGGCTTCCTACTCCGTGAAATTACCCATCTACGACATCGTCGAAGTTTAAAGGAAAAGATCATACTTGCACAAAAGTTTGACGATAAATACGACGGTCGAGCGCGCCGTTCGACTAAGACCTCGAGCTTCCCAGCGATCAGGAGCTGGAACAGTTCTTAAACCCTTCTGAAATGGACAAGGGCAAGAAGCCTGCGAGACCGGCGGGCAAACTACACCTGACCGACCTGCCAGTCGAGACGCAGAGCAATATCATGGGACATGTCAATCGAAAAGACCTTCTTAACCTTCAATGTGTGAACTCGCATTTCCTTGCCCTCGCCAGTGCCGTGATATATCGCAAATTGGACCTTACGCTCACGAATTCTGGGGATGAAGAGAGTGTACTTCCCAACTCGCATGCTGCCGATGCTCTCCAAACTATCCTTGCGAGTGAATACGACTATGGGAAATATATCAAGACCTTCCGGATCGGCGTGGCTGAGGAAATACTTGAGCTGGGGTCGAGCCTGTCCAACTCTCTACGTCAAGACCCACTCTTGATGACCCGGCTGCTATGGGACTCCAAGTCAGACTCAAGCAAGTTCCTTAATACCGCTCTTCTTCTGATGGCTCGTAAGGCCAGCATTCTTGAGACATTTCAGTGGGTAAATCCATGGGAATAAACATCTTTTGAAGAGGATGCTTACATGGAACAGATGGGATGCGCCAATCGAACTCAGTGGAGCTGTCTACCAGGCACTACATAAGATTACGAGTCTACGCCATTTGAGAGTCAGACTTGACGTTACTCCGTCGCCCAAGATGGTCATCCGCCATGGGAATACCCCAGGCTCTCATCCACCTCCACCTCCTGCTGGGCTCCCCCCTCCTTCATTCGTCCAGCCTCCGGCTGGCATTCCTCCTGCTGGTCTCAGTGGAGGCCCATCAAGCTCTTACCCTAGCCAAACAGCAACGAAGATTAGCAACATAAAACGCAAGAAAGCTGGTGGAAATGGAGGAGGCAATTATTGGGCAAACGGTCGCGCATTTTCAGGTTTCAAATCTTTGAACAGGTTAGCCCTCATGGGCATGTCAAATCTGGATTGTTTGCCAGAAGTCGCCGAATGCGTCAAAGCCTCATCGGCCACCCTCAAGTGTCTGACTCTTTCACTCTCAATGGAGCTTGCCCGAAAAGCGCGGAAGCCTGTCCCAGTGAATCCCGAAATGGACGATCCGTCTGACACAGAACTTGATGAAGACGATCTCTTGAATGATCCGATGCCACCCCCTACTACCACCAGTCAGCAGCAACCCGTCACTAACGAAGCTGATATACGAAAAGAAAAGCTCGCTCAAGAGAGCATATTAGCAAGGGTATTCGATCTTCAAAGCGTAGCTACCGAGGGTAAAAAGATCGATAATCTTGTTACCATTCCTACGATGCCAGCCAAAATTGAAGACAGCCAAGCCATGGCCAAGAAGGCCAATGCAATGAGGCAAGCCTTGCTGGACAATCCATTTACTTCGGCTGGAGACACATCCCTAAATGCAGCTCGCTTGGATCAACTCAAGATGATACGAGAAACTGCAGATATGTTTATCACGCAACATACCGTGCAAAAGAAGCTTTCCAAAGATCAGCCAAAGGCTCCAGGACTACCTGGCAAGGGTACTGGGTCAGTGTCGAAATCCCTATATCCTACGGCATCCGGACTCAAGACCGTGGGGAGTAGTTCCGGGCCAAGCTCTAACCTCATAGATTGGGATCTTTCGACGATCTCGAGTCCAACGAGCCCATTTTCCCATCCGGAGTTCTTGCCCAAAGACTTTGTCCCCAGTGGCAATTCATCCAATGGCCTTTCTGGGTCGAAATCCACATATAGCCATGCAGAGCTGACGGCTTTATTCGAAGGCCAGGCCGCAGTAAAGGCACATTTAGAGAAGCAGGATAAAATGAAGCAGGAGAAAAAGCAGCAGCAAGCGCAGACTCAAGCCTACTCGTCGCCATACAATGCCTCGCCATTTTCCTTGCCCTCAAATGGGCTCCATCAAAATCTCTACGACTACAGTCAGTATGCCGCTCCTGGTGTTTATCCCCCTGGAACCGAATTTATTATGAATTCTGTCCCACAAGGAATGAGCAATGGATCCGCTCAGTATCCTTACGGCACGACTAACAGCAACGGAGACGTAATATTAATTAACGATGCTAAGCAAGGGCTGTCCTCGACTACCAAGAAGAACAAGCACCCACATATCCCAAGTATCCCGAACCTACCGGTCCCAGAAGCCGTCGATGGTCCCGCTGTTGCCGTTGATGCAACGGTGGATGTGACTACACCGGGTCCAGAGTCTAGCCTTACACCTCGGAACCCTTCCCCAGCACAACAGTTTTTTGCTGCTGATCTAGCTTCTACACCCGCCGAGGAGTCTATGGATGTAGACATGGACCACCCAGATGAAGATTCTACAGATCTTGGGCAAGACCAAGAATTTGTCGCTGTGACGGACGAGTCAGAGGTCGCAACACCACGAAAGCGAGCTAAATTTGCGACTTTTATACCTCAAATCGCCGCAGGCAATGGCTCGTCCTCCTCCGCCTTGGCTAGAATCCCACCAGCACAGAAGGTGGCAAGACCTGAAGACGTGATGCAAGCGTGGATATGTTGTGCCCATGGTCTCCAGCTCGAGGAATTATCGCTTGAACTGGTGCCACTGAAGGGCTCTATTGTAGCACGCGCTTTGGACCTCACGGTCCTAAAACGCATCACGTTCTTGGAAGTCGGCCCACAGGATGCATTTTGGTCACTCCTTCTAAGGCTGCAAGACAATCCATGGGACATATCATTCAAGAGCATTCATACTGATAATGTGTCCCATCCATTCGTCAAATTCTTAGCAACTTTCGAAGGCCTTGAGGAGCTCTACATGCACGAGCGTAGTACCAAACAAGAGCCGGATCCCACCGATGCGACGCCCGTGACAATTAGAGATATACGCAAGTCCGCTCTCAAACGGCATCTTCCCACCCTGAAACGGCTGATGATCAGGAACGAAAAGAACGAGAAATGGGATGTTGACCACAATACTGTGGATTTCTTGGCAAAGGAAGGGACAGGATTGATCGAGCTGGCTTTTAGCTTGAACATGAAGACCTATGTAAGATATTCTGCCCTCAATGGAACACGTAACGCTAACTTGAACAGCATCGTCTCATGCAAAAGTTTGCCGGCTTTTCAAACCTCTACGCTCTCCACCTGATCAATCTCCGCTCTACAGATCGCAATCCAATACTACAACAGGAGAGCCTCAGCTTCGCCGTCGACAGCCTGACCCTCATTGACAGCCTTACCGAACACCATGATATGAAAATCAAATACATCGCCATGGCAAACTCTGTAATCGCACTTGAAGAGAAACCAGACCAATTCAGCAAGCATCTGCGGATGGTCATCGAGAGGCGCAAAGACAAGAAGGGGAAGGGCAAGGCTTCCGCATTCAGCTTCACTTCTTTGCTAGGCGATGAGGACGATTCCGGCTCCGATGTCAATGAGGTTATGGCTGATGTGATGGCTGGAGAGCGACGTCTTAAATTCCCAACGAGCTTCTCGGCTGTGAATGACGTGAAGATCTTTACCAAGGAGATCAGAGGTGGCAAAATGTAGGCCTGAGAGGACATCTTCAGTGGTCTGTGAGCATTAGCCAGCGAGCATAGCAAATTCTAGAGGGTTTTGCGTAGGCGTCGCATTGAAGGAGCAAGTCACACGGTGAGCTTTACGTACCAGTGTGCAGAAATAGCTTATACCCACTTAGGTAGCATTAGATGAGCGATTCCATGTAGCATACACGGTTTTAAGCACTGGAATTTGCACTGTCTTGCTGTTTGGCTCTTCGTGTTGATGTGCGCTTTCTGTGGCCATGGCCTCTAGTTGCAGAGGGATGGCAGAAAACATCTCAACTCCCGAAAGCCTCACTCTGTCTCTGTGGCCGAGAGGTGTAGGTGTTGATACATTCGTCATCTATACTTGATAACTGAGACTCGTGCAAATGCTTTAGCTATTTTAGGTATCTGCTTTCTACAATGCACGTCATCCTATATTTGCTAAAAGAACATCAGTAGACACTCTCTTCATTTGCGTTCTTTGGGATTCAAAACTCACATCATAAAACGCCTTCTCCCCACCATCACCCTACATCTCATCCAACTTGATCGTAGTCCCGTTTTTGACAGCTTCTAATAGAATCCTTCTCTTCAACGGGCAATCTGCGCGATACTTGCATTGTCTAGTACATTTCCAAAAGTCCTCGTGGACCGACGTTCCCCCGTAGACGTCGACACCCAATGTGAGAACGACCAGAGAAGTTGTGGTTGAGATGAGCTGCAACGAGCTGAGATTGTCGGCTAGGGGCAAGCAGATCAAGACGAGGGCGACGACGAAGCGGACAGGGATTCGGTATCTCTTGTCGATTCTTTGGCCATCGAATTCTTTGTGTTCGTGGCATAAGGAGATGAAGCCTGTTGCGTCAGCTTTTTGATTACGGAACTTTGAGGGGTTAGTGTGAGGTGCATACCCATGCAAAGTAAAGCAATGCCCAGACCAGCGCAGTAGAACCACCTCAATCCCATGGGTACTTCTGATTGGTATCTTGCCATGTAAGCTTCGGTCAGGTCCTCGGCATTGGCATCACTACAGTCAGTGGCCAAGACTAGCCGAGAGAGGGAGGCGCCGGCGAGTACGTAGGCCATGATGAATGGCAAGTGGATGGTATTCCAGATTACAGCTGTGACCACAAAGTTAGCAGACGTAATATTGTGTGAGTCGAGACTGAAGCTGACATGTCACAAAATGTCGGCGTGTGGCATGCGTGTGAAGATTCCATGCATCTGAACGCCCGGATTAGACTTTTCGTGCAGCCTGGTAGAGCTATCTCCAGTACTTACCGATTTCAAAGTACATCCAATTGGAACCAAAAGCTTGGATCAGACCAAGAACGGCTTTACCGAAAAATCTATATAAAATTAGCACCCAGCTTTTCGGATTTTTTCGGTAAGACTCCATACGAATTGATTCCATAAGGTGCTTTGTTCTGGAAGAGAAGAGCAACTACGGAACACCCAAAGACAAGAGTAACGAATGCATTGGTTCTCTCGGCTGAATGTCCGTCAGTCAGGCTTCACATTCTATCAAAGGTTCTCTCTTACTCTTGTGCTCTATGTTTATTGCTATTGGATTTGGTTGGCCGAAACGATGTCGACCCATTTGAATGATTGCTCACCGGGAAAAAGTCAAACCATCTTCCGTGCCTGGCAGCAAAGGTCGGATTCTTTCTTTGGATCCTACGTTTTATCATCACCACAAACATGGCGCCTGGTAAGTCTATTCATGTTTAGCTTCGAGTGAGCTGAGATCGCCTGTCCGCAGCGAAGACATACCAAAAAAGATAGCGATCCAGATCAGAGCTAATCGTTTGGGGTACTCGACTTGGATGCTACCAATCCAAATAACAACAGGAAATGCCGTCATAATAGCCATCAAAATCATATGGCCCTGCACCATCTCCAACACATATGCGATCCATAAAAAGTGAACGGTCTGAAACAGCCTCTGAGCGAGATAAAAAGCAATGAGTTGTATTCAGGTTGTATCGAATGCTTGAACGATATTCAAGGTGAATCCAAATAAACATATCATTACGAAGAGGACCTGTAGGCGCTGAAATTTATGGTCCGTTTTAAACCATGACACTATCAATGTCAAATCGCTCCACATCTTCCAGCCCAGTATGAAAGTAATGGAGGATCTCAGAAATCCGAAGCCCGTAGCATCCTCAGCAGCGTTGTCGCCAACGACAGCAATTATGCCAACGTAAAGCAAATCGACAAAAAGCTCGAAAGAAGCCACCTCCTCCACCTCTGATGCTCGCCAGAGAAGGCCTTTGTGAAAGTACTGTCGTACCGAGGGTTTCTTCCAGAACTTCAGTGCCTGTCCTTTCCTCTTCTCTGCATCCCAGTCGCGGTGTCCCTCGGGCGAGGAGCGGCCATTACTCAGTGAGCTGGAAGAGGAGTCCGGATCCTCTGTTCTGATGGTTGCATCGTATCCAAATTTGGAAAAATTTGCGTCAAGAGACACCCCATGATCACTCAACTGATGTAGCTCGTCGGCCATCGTATCAAGCTGCATTCTGACATCCTCGAATTCGCCGTATATGTTCCCATGTTGGTTGCGAAGCTGTGTTCGCCGTTCTTCATGATGTGCGTGGATCTTTCTGACTGCTTCGAGATGCTCTACTGAGCCATGGATATGAATCTCAAAGTTATCATCTTATATCTCGGTATTGGGCAAGGTTCGCGTAAGTCGAATGTGCTCCTCTGGCTTGGCTGCTATGTGCACTCTTTTTCCATCCGGTCTAAGGAACTTCCTCAATCGTTTACCTGTTTGGAAGTGACCATGTGTTGGCTCAGGTGGGCTCGCGAGCGGTTCTGTTGGTGATTTCTCCATCCTTCAGATACTATGCCTCGATTATATCTTTTCCTCTTTTCTGGATGTAAAGAGGGCAGAAAGTCGTGGAGGCTGTGGACGGAGATGACAGTTAAAGGGTCCTGATGCAGAGACACCCCCTTTCCTTAGAAAGACACCCCCTATTTCCTTAGATAGACACCCCCCCCATATCCGGTTAGTGGCCGCAGGCACCGCGTAAGGCAGCCGCGAACTGTTCGGACGACGCGGGCGTATAGAGGAATGTGGGGGGGCAGCGATGGGGCAGCGATAGGGGGATCTATAGGGGCAGCAACGGCCATGTATATATAGGGGCAGTAATGGCCATATATACGCACATGTATGGGAGCAGTAATGGAGTATACATAGCCCATTGCTGCGCCTACATATGGTCTATACATGCGCGCATACATGGCCATTGCTACTCTTATATATAGCCCACTCCTATATATACATGGCCGTTGCTGCCCCCATAGATGCCCTCATAGATCCCCCCATCGCTGCCCTATCGCTGCCCCCCTATATTCCTCTATACGCCCGCGTCGTCCGAATAGTTCGCGGCTGCCTTACGCGGTGCCTACGGCCACTAACCGGATATAGAGGGGGTATCTATCTAAGGAAATAAAAAATATCTTTCTAAAGAAAGAGAGTATCTCTATATTAAGACTCTAGTTAAAAATCTAGGTAGGGTAGCTATTAGAAACCCTAATCGTAAACTCTATAATAAAGTATAAATATTAATACCTCACGAGTAATTACTAACTGTGCGGGTATCTCGCTCTACTTAGTATAATTAACCTTAACGCGAATCACGTTTTAATATTAATTATTTCAACTACCCTCATTAACTATAGAAATAATAATATAGAAAAGTCTACTATATATTTCCCAATTTAACTAGTCTTCTTTTATAACTTTATCTTTATAGTTATTTATTTAGAATACTAGATCTTTTTATTTCTAAATATAAAAGTTATTTATTACTCTTTAATCGTAGTTTATTTTAAAACTTTTTTATAATGTTTAAAGTCGTTAATATAAAGTTAGTAATTTAATAATAATATAAAAGACGTAAAATAATTACGGGGTTTATTATTAAATAATTTTTAAATCCTAAATTTAATAATAGAATTAATCTCTAAGAATTCTAATAATATAGAGGAATATTAACTCGATATAGAATTATTAAAAGTTAGAACCCCGCGATATTAAAGCTAGAACCCTATATCGATAAATAATAATATTATAGAGGTAGCGGAGTATAAATATATATAATATATTAATATCTTTAACGGGGCGTAGATATATATAATATATTATTATTTTATAATTATTTCTTTCTTTAAGCCCTAGTCTTTAGGTATTTAAATACTTTAGTTAAAAAATATTTATTAAAAAATCTTTAAACCCTTTAAAAGAATAAAGGAAAAGAGTTATTTAATATAACGACGTTATTATATAGTAATTTAAATATAAGGTTACGTACCTAATTCTTTAATATTTATAATACTAATTACGGAATAGTATTTAATTAATTAATCGAAGTTTATTAAAAAACCTTTAAAACCCCCTAAAGGAAATAAGGGAAAAGAGTTTTTTAATTTATATTATTAATCCTATAGCGTTAATATATAGTATTAGTCGTAGAATAATACGAAACTATTTTCTATAATACTATTATATAGTATTAGTAACGGAAGAGTAATACTATTAAATTACCTCTACTATATAGTAGTATTAGTAGTAAATAAATAGTATATTTATAAAACTATCTCTATAGCGCTAATATATAGTAATAGTAATTAATTAAATAATATTTCTTTCGTCTCTATAGTATTATTATATATAATAATAACGGAGCGAAATAGTATATACTATCGTTCCTATAGCGCTTATAGTACTTATAGTAAATATAGTATATTAGATTATTCCTATAATATCTATAGTATTAATAGCGGAATAATAGTAGTTACCCTTACTATATACTCCTATTATACTATAAAAATATTAATAATAAAGTATTATATATAAACGATATAGCCTTAATATTATACCCGGAGATTAGTAATAATATAACTACTATAATAACGATTATATCTATTAATAAAAACGAGGTAGCGGAGCGGAGGCGCGTATCGATATATAATAATAATAAGATATTTAACGCGACGGTTTATTATTAAAATAAACTCGCTCGTTTATTTACTTTCTCTCTTCGTAACTCTTTTAATTTCTTATATATATTATTACTCTAGCTTTATAATAGTATTCTAGTATTATAATTAATATATAAATAATACTCTCGTTATATATAACTTTCTTCTAACTCTATAAATAGCTCTTATTTACCGATAGTATTAATTTATTTATATTAATTTATTCTAGTTATAAATATACTAGTAAATATAACTAGTCCGCTATTAACGCGACTACGTAATATTAATTATAATAATAATTTATTTTACTTTATAACTCCTTTACTAAGTCTATTTCTATTAATTTAATAATAATTATATTCGAGGTATATCCCCTCCTTATATACTTTATTATATTAATTACTACGGAATCGATTATTATATAAAGATAAACTATAACTACGAGCTTTAAAATAATATATATTAATAATAAAACTCCTAAAGAAGAATATAGATATAATTTAATAAATAAATAAATTACCTAGTAATATAAAATATATAATAAAATAATAATAATTAATAGGTAAACCTCTACTATAATTATTAATTTATAGAATTAATTAACGACGGCGAACTAACGTATTAAGGAATTAAAGGCGATAAATAAAATTCTCGAAAAAGAGGCCGAGAGTTTCCGTTAATATAAATAAAATTTAAAGAGTCCCGAGGACGATAATATTCTTAAAGATTATATTAAAAAGACTATATTTTCTTCTAATAATTCTAATAGTAACTAAATCTTTCGTATAATATAATAATAATATCGAATTCTTTTTTTCTTAAATCGGCGCTAGTTAAATTTACCTAGATATATTATTTAATAATATATTCTAAATATCTATATAAATTATATTTAAAATAAAAATATTTTTATAATAATAATATTTTATCGTTATTGTATATAAATAGTTTAATAATAAATTTAATTTAATTATATTTTAAAACTATATAATAAAGTTATAAATATAAAGAAGAACGTCCGTTATATAAATATTAATATAAAAATAGTAATATTTATTTTTAATATCGGTTTCGTTTACTCCGTTTTATTATTTTATATAACTAGGTAACTTCTTTAATTATATTTATATATTTATATTTACTACCGGCCTATTTAAAGGCCTTAATTAATTTATTAATATTAATAAACTTTTTATTTAATAATTATTAATTATATTCTTCGCCCTAATTAATTAATTTAATTTTATATTAAATATTTTCTTTATATTTAATTTTATCGATTATCTCTTCTACCTCCTATAATTTATTATTATTAATAAATTCGGGGGCTTATATAAAAGATTCCGCTATATTAATATAATCGCGAAGATAATATAATTTAAATAACGATATATAAAAGATATTATAGATTTTATATATATGAAAGGTAGTAATAGGCGGTAAATTTATACTTTTATTTTATTAATAATCTTAAAAAGCCTTATAAATTTATAAGATAATTTCTTATATAGGCGCTTTTACTTTAAATTCTTTATTATTAATATAATTAAATCGTTAACTTTATAACTTTATAGTTTATATATTTTATTATATTATTTAATTTAATATTCGGTAACGCTTTATAGGCGCTCTATAACTTTATTTTTTAAAGTTTATAATTATCGTATTTTATTATTTATAATTAATATTTTTTTTTTTTTAAAGTCGTCCTCGACCTCTTAACGGATTTTAAAATAATAATTATATATATAAAAAAATAACGTCGTTCCGACGACGATACTTTAATTATTATTTATTAAGAATTTTATTATAAGTAGTAATCTAGCTTAATTAATTTATTTATTATTAATAAATATATATAAATAATATTTTAATATTTAATTTTAATATTTTATCTACCTATTTATTTAAGGGTAAAAAATAATATTTAAGTATTATTTAATTTTCGAATAAAAATATATAATTAATTAGAAAGCGTTTATAAAAATAGAGCCTCTATCGCTAATAATACTATTAAGTATACTATAATAATAAATAATTTTAAAATAAAATACTTCCGCTAGTTAAATAATATTAATTTTAATAATTATAAATATATATTTAAATATTTTAATAAATCGATTTATAACGATAAAGATAATATTATAAACGGTACCTCTATATTTATTAGGCGGTAAACTAGTTATAAAATTTATAAAAATTTCCTTTTATAATTAAATAGTAATAGAAAGCGAATTTAATTCGTTATATAAATAATATCGCGGCGCCTTCGTCCGTTAATATACATCGTAAATTTTAATATAATTCGTAATTTATTTTAGGTTACCCTCCTAGAAAAATTTTCGGGTAAATAATTTATATAACTTCGTAATACTAAAATAACTTATTAGAGGATTATTATAATATCTTTTTATAAACTCTTCTTTTAAAGCTTTATTCTTTAATATATAAAAATAATTATTATATTTTAATAATCCCTCGGAGTCTATAATCTATACTTTATTCTTTATATAACGGCGGTTCTTTAATATATTCGCTCTAATTCGAAAAGAGTTTATTTAATTATTATAAATTTATAATTCCCGAATTAATATTTTAATAGGTCTTTTAGAATTATTATATATAATTTTAAATATTATTATAATATCCCGTTTTAGAATTACTACTCTTAACTTTATAATTTAAAAAGTAAAGATTATAACTATTTTTATTTCTTTATCTTTTTCTAATAATTAACTACTAGTCTAAAAAGTAAGTTTATTCTAAAGTATTAATAATAATTTAATATTTAACGACGATACTCCCTTATAATTAAGACACTATAATAATATATTAATAAAATTTAATTTCTTAGCCCGATAAAAGATTTCAAAATTATAAATAATTAATTTAAATATTTAACGGGCTTACTTAAGATTTAACTCCTTTTATTTTATAAAATCTTTTAAATTATTATAATTAATTTAGATTTTGATATAATAAGGGTTACTTTCTAAATAGTATTATTATTATTTTATTACTATTATAATAACGAGTAATTCTTAATTATAAGTTTTATAATTTTATTCTAAAGAATTTAATTTTTGTAACTAGAATACTATAAGGAGTTAATAATTTTTTTTATTTTATTATAATAATATAGAGTTAAGGCTAAAATTAGAAATATCTATCTTTATATATAATTATTTAATTAGATCGTAATAACGTAGAAAAGGCGCGTTTATAAATATATTTTATAAAATCTAAAATACTTCCGTAGTATTATTTATTTATTTTAATAGATTTATTTTTTTATTTACTTTACTACTCTTAAATAGGTTAATAAATAACGTAGTTATATTAAAATAATTATAAATAAACTATTTATAGAAGTTAACGAAGCCTAAAAAAACTTATATTTCCCGATATATTTTTAGTTAAGGTTATTCCTTAATAGTCCTAATATATTCTAAATTTATAATTATTTTATTAATAAATATAATAAAACCTAAAAACTCGATCGTTTTAATATTAAATTAATATTTCTTAAAATTAATAAATAACTAGAATTAATATAATTATTTAAGTATTTATTTAATATACTGTTAATACTCCGCCGGATTAATACTATAAATTAGGATATTATCTAGATATACTATATATATTATATTTATTAAATTTATAAATATACGGTTAATATAAATTTAAAATATCGCCGGTATATTAACGAGCCTAAAAGATATAACTAAATATTCGAAATAATTATAGCGAGTTCGGAAAATAGTTTTCTATTTATCGCTTTCTTTAATCCGGATCTTATAATAAATATTCTTAAAGTCTAATTTTATAAAAATTTTAAAACTATATAAATAATCTAATATCTCGGTAATTAAGAGTAGTAAATATTAATTTTTAATTATTATTATATTTAAACCCTAGTAATCTACGTAAAGATATAGTTTATTATTATTTTTAAATATTAAAAAAAAAAAAAAATTAATTAAAGATATTAAATAACGGATCTAACCCTTATAAAATAAAGATTCTAAATAATACCGTAGCTCCGATAATTTAATTTAAAATAAATTATAAAAAGACCTATAGGGCGGTTCTTTATTAATTTTTATTTTAATAATATAATCTCTTTATTTAAAAATAAATAGGGTACTCGTTTTCTTATTAAAAGAAATATTATAAAACTTTATAAATTTTTTAGGAATCTTTAGATTAAGAAGTTCTTCCTATTCGCTTTATATTACTATAATATATATAACCGCGAATATATTCGGTTTATTTTTAAAATTATTAATGAATTTAACTAGTTCCTTAATTTATAAATTATTAGAATTAATCTTAAACCGCTATTAATCCGTTTTAAAATTAATTAATATCTTTAATTAACGTAATTTAAATATATCTACAATAATATTTAAATCTTTAAAGTTTATAGTATAAAATAAAATATTATATTTATATCTTTAATCTTAATTATCGACTATTGAATAATTTAATTAATATATATTATAGTAATATATATTTTACCCGCTAATTATTTTAGTTAGTAATAAAATAACATTATAAGATTTTAAATTATTTTTAATAATAAACCGTTATAATATTAAATTAATCTATACTTTAAAGTTAATTAAAGTAATAAATTATTTTATTTTATTTTAAAAAATAATCTAATTTTTAAAAAAAATAAAAAGGTATATCTTTATTAATTATTTTTCTTATTTTTCTTCCGAGGCGTAAATTAAGTTTAATTATTTTTTATTAATACCGCGCCGACGTATATAACTAGTTTATTTAGGTCGGGATATTTAAACTTAATATAACCTTCTATTCTATAATAATAATAAATAATCTTATTATATAAAGAATTAACGATATTAATTTTATATTTATTATTTTTCTCTTTTAAATATACTTATTTAATACTATCGCTAGTATTAAATTTAATAATTCGGTTTATTATAAATTTTCCTTTATTAAAATTCTTTAATTAGGAATTTAAATTAAAATTAAAACTACCTATTAATTATGTATATTTTAGATTTTTTTTTTATATAATAATTTAAATAAGAATTTCTTCCCTTTAAATAAATATATTATTAGTATTAAGAATTTTATTTTTAGATTTAAATTTAAATTTAACTAAAAAGAAATTTACCCTATACTTCTCTAAAAATAACTAAGTCTCCGTTTCCTTAAAATAAGCCTTAAATAATAATATTTTTTAATAAGATTATTATTTAACTTCCTCCTACTTTTTATAAATAAAGAGACGGTAATTAACTAGATTTATTATTAAATTAAAAAGAAACTTTTTAAAAAAGTTAAATATAATACTAGTTAAATTATATAAATCGTAGTACTTATATTATTATATTAAAAAGTCACCCTCTAATAAATCTATATAATATATAATTCTTAAATAATCGGTAGTAAAATATTTAAGACTAATTAAAAATTTAATATTTATATCGCGGAATTAATATAAATATTTACCTTCGCTCGTACTTTTATAAAAACGTATTTTATTAAAGCGTAGTATTTTCGCTCTAATAAAAATATCTCTACTAAATATAATTAAACTTATTATTATTCCACCGGTAGGTATAATAATTAAAGGATCTTTATTATAAATAATAAATTCTACTAATCCTCCGCTAGCGGGTATAAAAATAATAGGATTATATAGTTTTTAATTTTTAATTTATAATACTTTTAACTTTTATTATTATTTAAGGCGACGATTTTCTTCTTTAGTAACTTTAAACTATATATTTAAAATCTCTTCGGGGGTAATAATACTTTCGAATTTATTATTATTTTTACGACGGGGGTCGTTGAAGGGGGTTTAATTAATATTATTATTATTAAATTCTTTTAAATATCCCGAGGTTAAACCCGATATTATAATAATAATAGGCCTTTTCTTTAAAAAGATTAAAAAGATTAAAATTATAATATTTAAAACCGCTAGCGTAGAGTTAATAATTTAATAATAATATAAAAAATATAAAATAATTATAAAGTTTATTATTAAATAATTTTTAAATCCTAGATTTAATAGTAAAACTAATCTCTAAGAATTCTAATAATACGGGGGAATATTAACTCGATATAGTAGGATTACTAAAAATTTAAATTTTATAATATTAAAATTAAAACCCCGTATCGATAAATAATAATATTATAAAGGTAGCGGAGCGTAGGTATATATAATATACTAATATCTTTAACGGGGCGTAAGTATATATAATATATTATTATTTTATAAATTATTAAAAATTAGAATTCTACGATATTAAAACTAGAACCCCGTATCGATAAATAATAATATTATAGAGGTAGAGAAATATAGATATATATAATATATTAGCGCCTTTAGCGGGGCGTAGGCGTATATAATATATTATTATTTTATAATTATTTTCTTCTTTAGGCCCTAGTCTCTAGGTATTTAAATACTTTAATTAAAAAATATTTATTAAAAAATCTTTAAACCCTCTAAAAGAAATAAGGGAAAAAAATTATTTAATATAATAATATTATTATATAGTAAGTTAAATATAAAGTTACCTACCTAATTTTTTAATATCTATAATATTAATTACGGAATAGTATTTAACTAATTTATCGAAGTTTATTAAAAAATCTTTTAACCCCCTAAAGGAAATAAGAGAAAAGAGTTTTCTAGTTTATATTATCGGTCTTATAGCGCTAATATATAGTACTAGTCACGAAACGATACGAAACTATTTTTATAATATTATAATATAGTACTAGTAATAGAAGAATAAAACTACTATATTATCTCTACTATATAATAGTATTAGGCGTAAATGAGTAATATATTTATAAAACTATCCCTATAGCGCTAATATATAATAATAATAATTAATTAAATAATATTTCTTTCGTCCCTATAGTATTATTATATATAATAGTAACGGAGCGAAATAATATATACTATCGTTCCTATAGCGCTTATAGTATTTATAGTAAATATAGTATATTAGATTATTCCTATAGTATTTATAGTACTAGTAACGAAATAACGGTAGTTACTTTTACTATATACTCTTATTATACTATAATAAATACTAGTAGTAAAGTACTATATATAAACGGTATAACCCTAATATTATACCCGGAAATTAGTAATAATATAACTACTATAGTAACGATTATATCTATTAATAAAAACGAGGTAGCGGAGCGGAGGCGTATATCAACGTATAATAATAATAAAGTATTTAGCGCGACGGTTTATTATTAAAATAAACTCGCTCGTTTATTTATTTTCTTTTTTCGTAACTCTTTTAATATTTTTTATATATTATTACTCTAGCTCTATAATAGTATTCTAGTATTATAACTAGTATATAGATAATACTCTCGTTATATATAGTTTTTTTCTAACTCTATAAATTACTTTTATTTACCGATAATATTAGTTTATTTATATTAATTTATTCTAGTTATAAATATACTAGTAAATATAACTAGTCCGCTATCGGCGCGATTATATAATATTAATTATAATAGTAATTTATTATACTTTATAGCTCTCTTACCGGGTCTACTTCTCTTAATTTAATAATAATTATATTCGAGGTACGTCCCCTCTTTATATACTCTATTATATTAATTATTATAGAATCGACTATTATATAAAGATAAACTATAACCGTAAACTTTAAAATAATATATATTAATAATGAAACTCTTAAAGAAAAATATAAATATAAATTAATAAATAATGAAATTATTTAATAGTATAAAATATATAGTAAAATAATAATAACTAGTAAATAAACTCTTATTATAATTACTAACCTATAGAATTAATTAACGGCGGCGAATTAATATATTAAGGAATTAAAAGCGATAAATAAGGTTCTCGAAAAAAAGACCGAGAATTTCCGTTAATATAAACGAGATCTAGAGAGTCCTAAGGAAGTTAATATTCTAAAAAACTATACTAAAGAGATTATATCTTCTTCTAATAATTCCGATAATAACTAAATCTTTCGTATAATATAATAGTAATATCGAATTCTTTTTTTCTTAAATCGGCGCTAATTAAACTTACCTAGATATATTATTTAATAGTATATTTTATATATTTATATAGATTATATTTAAAATAAAAGTATTTTTATAAATACGATATTTTATCGTTATTATATATAGATAATTTAATAGTAAATTAAATTTAGTTATATTCTAAAATCGTATAATAAAGTTATAAATATAAAGGAGAATATTCGTTATATAAATATTAATATAAAAATAGTAATATTTACTTTTAATATCGGCTTTATTTACTCCGCCTTATTATTTTATACGACTAGGTAACCTCTTTAACTATATTTATATATTTATATTTATTACCCGCCTATTTAAAGACTTAAAATTAATTTATTAATATTAATAAACTCTTCGTCTAGTAATTATTAATTATATTCTTCGCTCTAACTAGTTTATTTAACTTTATACTAGATATCTTCTTTATTTTTAACTTTATTAATTACCTCTTCTATCTCTTATAATTTATTATTATTAATAAATTCGGGGGCTTATATAAAAGATCCCGCCGTATTAATATAATCGCGAAGATAATATAATTTAAATAACGATATATAAAAAATATTATAAATTCTATATATAGAAGGTAGTAATAGGTAGTAAATTTATATTTTCATTTTATTAATAATCCTAAAGAGCCCTATAAACTTATAGGATAACTTTTTATTAAAGTATTTTTACTTTAAATTCTTTATTATTAATATAATTAAATCGTTAATTTTATAACTTTATAGTTTATATATTTTATTATACTATTTAGTTTAGAATTCGGTAGCGCTTTATAAATACTTTATAATTTCATTCTTTAAAGTTTATAATTATCGTACTTTATTATTTATAACTAGTATTTTTTTTCCTAGGAGTTATCCTCGACCTCTTAACGAATTTTAAGATAATAATTATATATATAGAAAAACGACGTCGTTCCGACGACGGTACTCTAATTATTATTAATTAAGAATTCTATTATAGGTAGTAATCTAGCTTAATTAACTTATTTATTATTAATAAATATACGTAAATAATACTTTTATTATATTATATTAAGACTAGCTTTATAGTAACTATTAAATATAATATATAGATCCTATATAAGGAGTATACGGCGCGGTTATACTATTTATATTATAATATTATATTATAGTTTTTAATACTCCTGAGTTTTTTTTAAAAATAGGAGGTTTAAAGCCCTCGCTCTAACTCTTTAAAAATTAATTCTATTATTTAAATATAGAGATTATTCTTTTATTAAAGTTTTATATTTATTTTTATATTATTATAAATACCTTAAATATTATAATTTAATAGTTTTAATCTCTCTTAACCTTTTTAAATAGTAATTTATTAGAAATATAAAAAATCTCTTTAAAAATACTCGTCCCGAAGGCGAGACGTACGGGATTAATACTTTAAATAAAAATATAAGAGATTTACTAGAGAATATTAATTTTACGGTAAATTAATAATTTATAAAATTAAAATATAAATATAAAGCCCTCGAGAAAAAGGCCTTTATTATTATAATTTAGAAAAATATCGAAAATTTATAATATATTATCGTAGGTAAAGGAGATAAGGAAATCGAAAATAATTTTTAAAAATTAAATATAAAAAACGAAAACGGCCCGACGGTAGGTCGTAATTAAATCGGTCTTAATATAAATTAAAATAATTTACGATTATCGAAACTATAATATTTTTATATAAAGAATCCGTAAAATTATTAAAAATAAATTTATAATATAGAGACTACGTTCTATTTAATACTTATTTTAATACCCTAGAAACCGAACTACCTCCTTATAATAAAAAGTAATAAATAATTTATTTAATAATTTATTTAAGATTTAATATTTTAAAAGAAATTAACCGAGCCTAAAGTATTCTTACTAAACGAACCGAATTTATATTATTTACGATATATTATAAATATAATTTTAGTCGAGACTTTAAAATATAAAATAATAATTAAAATAATTAATTAAAACTTTAAAAAAGGTATAAAAAGCGGTTAAAAAGCGGAGATAATAAAAATAAATCTAATATAAAGAGGTAAGGTTCTAATAATAATAATTATAGAAATATAAATAAAATATATACGACTCGCACGAGGGACAAAAATCTTAAAGATATTAAATATTTTAATTATTATAAATTCGGTTATTATTTTAATAAATATTCGGAGAAGAAAATAAAGATTATTAACTATATTAATAATTATATCGTCGAGTTAAAAAATAATAAACTCTTAAAGAAATCTTTATCCCGAGAGAATAAAAAGAAATAAAAACCCGACCGAATATAAATATTAATAACGAAGTTATTATAAACCTAATTAATATCGATATAAAAATTATTTATATTAAAATGAATAAAGATTTAGGAGCGGAGATAAATATTATTAATAAGATATTTATATAATAATATAATTTAGAGTATTTCGAAAGCGAGTTACTACTAACTCCTAAATAAATAAGCGGGTAATTTATTTATAATTATAATATTTATAATATTATCTACTAGTTAACCGATTTATAGGGATAAATTAAAGAGTATAATAATATCTTTTACTTTATTAATAAGAAAGGCTCGTTTATTATTATAAATATACTAGTTATAAAAAAAGAAAAGATTTAAACTAACTATAATATATATATTTAACGGTTCGGTATCGCGTTAAATACGTATATATTAGAATTACTTAAGGATTTTATAAAATTATTAAGGATATAACTAGTTATATATATATTAATTTATACTAAGACTAGTCCCTTTAATTAAAATCTTATTAATAAAAACGAGGTTAGGAAAGGCGATATTATTATTAATATAATATTTTTTAATAATTCCGTTATCGTACCGCCTACTCTTCTTAATAAATTTATAAATTTTAATAATATCTTTTTAGATAAAGAAGTAGGTCGATTACCGTCGTATAAAGGCGGCGATTATATTATTAATATAAAGAGTAACTCGTTATACGGGCCTCTTTATAATTTATCGAATTTAGAATTAATAAAGTTAAGTAGATACCTAGATAATATTTTAATAAAGAGTTAAATTAAATATTTCGTAAACCCCGCCGGGGCTCCTATCCTTTTTATTTTAAAAAAGAATAATAAACTACGACTATATATCGATTACCGAGGTCTTAATAAGATTATTATTAAGAATCGCTACCCGTTATTTTTAATTAGTAAGATACTAAACCGCCTAAATAATATTATATAATTTACGAAATTTAATTTAAAGTATATTTATTATTAAATAAAAATTGAGGAAGGCGATAAATAGAAGATAATATTTCGTATATAATATAATCTTTTTATATATATAGTAATATTATTTAATTTAACGAATATACCTACTACTTTTTAAACTTACTTATATTAATAAATCGTTAGCGGGTTTAATAAATATATTTTATATTATTTATCTAGATAATATCCTGATTTATTTAAATTTTAAAAAAGAGTATATTAATTATATATAATAAATATTTGAACGCCTACGAAAATATTCTTTATTCGTAAATTTTAAGAAATACGAGTTCTTTACTCGGTTAATGAAATTTCTAGAGTTTATTATAAATACCGAAGGTATATCGATAGACGAATATAGAATTAATATAATTTAGTTTTAACTAAAACCAAAGTTCTTTTATAATATATAAATATTTTTAGGCTTTATTAATTTTTATTATTAATTTATTTATTATTATTCGTAGATAGTAGGCCTATTAACGGGTTTATTAAAAAGTAGTTAAGATAATAAAAAATTTAGTTTATTTAAATAATTTAAAAAGGTAGAGTAAGTATTTTATTTATTTCGCGATTTATTTTTATATATATTTATTCTAGTATACTTTAATCTAGAATTAAAAATTCGGATTAAAATAGATACTTCTAATTTTATCGTAACTACGATTTTAATATAGTTATAAAATAATAACGAATAATATCCCGTCGCTTTCTAGTCCCGTAAGATATAAAGTTTAGAAATTCGATATAAAACTTATAATAAGGAGCTCCTTATAATTATTATAATATTTAAATAATAGCGATACTACCTCGAGGGTAATTTATATAAAGTAGAAGTCTTAACTAATTATAATAACCTAAGGGGTTTTATAAATATTAAGTAATTAAATAATCGCTAGGCGTATTAGGTAATAAGTTTTTTATCTTTTAAATTCTTAATTTTATATTATTTTAAAAAAAGTAACCTAGCCGATAACCCCTCGCGTTATCTTAATTATAAAGACTAAGATAATTTTTTAGATAATATATTAATTACTTTATAATAAAAGTTATTAAATTTAGAAGATATTAATTAAGGCCCTATTTTCGTTATAATATAAAATATATTCGTAGATATAGAAAATCTAGATATAAATAATACTTCGCCGGTATTAAATAATATATCCGTAGGCGCTATATAAAACTTAATATATATAAAATTTACGTTACTAGGGTCTTTAAGATTTATTATAAAAAAGATATATTTTTTAATAATATATTTATCTAGGTCTAAAGAGTTAATACCTAGATAAAAGATTCTAAAGAATTTAAATAAAATATTTATTTAAATCGATTATAATATAATAGAGGAACTATTTAATCTTATCGCTAGAACTATAGACTATAGATTATTTATTCTATATATTATTATTAAGTTAATAGTATTTTACGAAACGGTTTATAACGTTAAAAGTTTATTAAGAATTAAAATAATTCGCGTTTTATAAAAGAATAATTCCTTCTCGTAAATAAGAATCGCCGAAATTATATAAGCGGATTATTAATATTCCGCTAGAGTATAGACTTTAGATTCTATATTAATTCTTAAATATAATAATAAGATTTATATATTTAAAGAAGGATTAGTCCGCGAAGAATTATTAAAACGATATTATAATAATATATTAACGAGGTACTTTAATATTAAGAAGATAACGAAGTTATTTATTAAAAAATATTTCTAAAATACTCTTAAGGCCGACGTATAAAAATATATCGATATATATAATATATACTAGCGGGTTAAGGTATATCGATACTATTTTTATAACGAGATTAATTCTCTATTATATCCTACGGGACCGTAGAAGGAAATTATAATAAATTTCATTATTAATTTACCTCTAAATAAACGATATAAACGCGTTTATAATACGGTTCTTATAATTATAAATAAGTATATAAAGATATTATAGTATATTTTAACTATAAAAATAATCGACTCTACGAGGTTAATAGAGTTAATATTTAAAGAAATTATCCTAAAATTTAGAGTTTTTAATAGGATTATTTCTAATAAAGATTCTATCTTTATAAATATATTTTAATTAAAAGTATATTATTTAATAAAAATTAAAAAATACCTAAATACCGTATTTTATTTATAGATAGATAGTTAGATAAAATACTAGAATTAACTCTAGAATATTATTTAAAGACCTTCTACTTAAGCGAGTAAAATAATTAGGTAGTACTTTTATTTATAATAAAATAAATATATTATAATACGTAGTATATAATAATAAAATAAATACGATTTATAATTATATATAATTATAATCTATCTTTTAAACCGCGTCTCGAGGGCGAGACGTATAAAGGAGAAATACTATCGGTATAAAAAAGAATTAAAAAATTAAATACTTTAAGAGAATATTTAATAAGAGTATAGATTATCGCGGTTAAGACGTAGAAACGTAGTTATAATAAAAGATATAAATCGAAATTATTTAATATAAATAACCTTATATTATTATTAATTAAAATTTTAATATAGAAATAACTAAATAAAAAGCTCTTTTATAAAGTAATTAAATTATTTAAGATTTTAAATACCGTCGGAATATAAGTATACCGCCTAGGATTATTAACTAATTATTATATTTATGATATTTTTTATATATCGCTTCTAGAGTCGTATTATTAATAATAGAGTAATATTTCGATTCCTAATATACCTCTACCGGAATTAATAAATAATACGAACGAATAGGAAATAGAAAAGATACTAAAAAAAAATAAAAATAAAAGCGAGGTATTTTATCTTATAAAATAACTAGGATAACTAAAGACCTTTAATAAATAAATTAATATAAATACTTTAAATAATACGCTAGAACTATAAGAAATATTCGAAGAGAATACGAAGGTAGAAAAAATATAGAAAATAAAAAGTAGGAAAAAGAAATATTATTAATTATTAATTACTACTAGTTATTTTTGTTTAATAGACTTCGAGTAAAATATATTTTTATGACTAGTAGGATGTTTATAAATAAGTTTATATTTAAAATAATTAACTTTCTTAATATTAAAACTCGATTATTTATAAATAAAGACGCGGGCGGGAAATTAAACTAGAAAATAAAAACTAAAAATAAAACTAAGATTAAAATTATTAACTTTATCTTTAATTTCTTCCTTAGAAACCTCGCGAGAAGATATTAATTTATTTAAAATATAACGACTCGTACCCTCTATATCACTATATTAAAGGCGAGGCTTTATAATATTTTTAATTAAAAAAGTTTTATAACTAGATACTATAACTCTTTATATACCGTTAGAGAATAAAATAAGATCGATAGTATTAAAATTATTAAAAATAAATATATTAAATTAATCGATAGCGAGATTAGGGCCGGGAGAAAAATTATATTTAAAGATATTTTATATATATCGCGTATAGGCTTTATCTTCCGTTTTATAATGAATTTTATCTTCGTCCGTCGATTCGAGAAGATCGTTAGATTAATATTATATAATTTTATTTTAAAATATATTTATATCCCGGGTAGTAATCCCCCCCTAAAAAAATTATTAATATATAAATTATATCTATACTATATTAATTTATTAAAGTATAAAAGATATTATCTATACCCTTAATATTTATAATAAGCCGAGATATTAATTATAGTATATCTTTCCCCTTTTTAATATCGCTACTTTTAGACTTAATTTTTTAAAGAAAGACTACGATATCTTTTATATACCTAGCGATATATTAATAAAGACGTTTATTAAGACCTCGACGTTCTAAATAATTAAGAATTTTTTTTATAAAAGTATAAAATTTAGAAGGAATCTAGATATATTAATATAATTTAATTTCGGAATACTAGCGATATATAAGATTATATAAATATTTATTCTTTATATAATAAACGTATTTTATATATAATATCTTATTATATAGAATATAATTATCTAGGTCTATCCGCTTAAAATAGCGGAGGTATAGAAATATAAATAAAGGTAGAATAAAAATAGAGCGGGCGGTTATTATATAGGGAGCGATAATCGGAGATATATTAAATATCTAAATATTATCGTTAATATTATATACTATAGAGATTAAACTAATATATTAAATATTAAAATAATCTAGTTATATACGCGTCGCTAATAAAGTAAAGTATAAAACTAATAATTTAAAAATAAAATAAATATTATAATAATATTAATTATTTTAAAAATATAAATAAATATCTTATTTAAAAATAGAATAAACTATTTATTTATTTTAATAATTATAAAATTAAAGAAAGAATTTAAAAGAAGAAAATAAAGATTTATTTAAATTATAATATATTAACTCTAGTTTTACCTACGGAATATATATATAATATTTACAACCTTAAAAAAGAATTTAAATATACGGCCGAGATTATTATAAATTAATAAAAGTCTAAATATAGTATAATTATTAATAATAATATATAGGAGTTTGTATATATAGAAGATAATAGGATATTATAAAAAAAAAGTTTAAAAGTCGTCGAAGGTTTTATACCTATATTAAAATCGTTATTTATACGTATTTACTTTTATAATTAAAGTTCTTCCTAAATAATAAAGTAAAATAATTTATTTTACCGCCGATATCGCTAAAGCCCTATTAATAATAAAAGTTTATAGTTTTCGATAATAATTATAATATTCTTTCCTTTACTTTTCTCTTTAAGTTTTAAGATTTTTATCGAATACCTAGTATAATCTATAACTATATAACTACGCTAGTACGCGAGATATACGCGACGTATTATTAATTTTAAGATATAATTTATTTCCCTCTCTTTTTCCTACTAGGTTTAGAGGTTTTTTATTAAAATATTATTACTATTAAAATAAAAGATTAATAAAATTAAATAAAAGGCGTAGATATTATATATATACCTTATTAGATTTAAATTCTCCTATATTATACTCTTTCGTTAAAATATTAAAGTATTAAACTAGTATTTATTAATTTCGAGGGCGAAACCCCTAAAAGGGGAGGTAATTATTATATTATATTAAAACCAACTTTATAATAACTATTAAATATAATATATAGATCCTATATAAAGAGTATATAGCGCGATTATACTATTTATATTATAATATTATATTATAATTTCCGGTACTCCGGAGTTTTTTTTAGAAATAAGAGGCTCGGAGCCCTCGCTCTAACTCTTTAGAAATTAATTCTATTATTTAAATATAAAGATTATTCTCTTATTAAGACTTTATACTTATTTTTATATTATTATAAATACCCTAAACACTATGACCTAACAACTTTAGTATTTAATTTTAATATTTTATTTATTTATTTATTTAGAGGTAAAAGATAGTATTTAGGTATTATTTAATTTTCGAATAAAAATATATAACCGACTAGAAGACGCTCGTAAAAATAGAGCCTCTATTATTAACGATACTATTTAATATACTATAGCGGTAAATAATTTTAAAATAAAATACTTCCGCTAGTTAAACGGTATCGTTTTTAATAATTATAAATATATATTTAACTATTTTAATAAATCGAGATATAATAATAAAAATAATATTATAAACGATATCTTTATATTTATTAGGCGGTAAATTAATTATAAAATCTATAGAAATCTCCTTCTATAATTAAATAATAATAAAAAACGAATTTAATTTATTATATAAATAATATCGCGGCGCCTTCGTCTACTAATATATATCGTGAATTTTAATATAGTTTATAATTTACTTTAAGTTACCCTCCTAGAAGAATATACGAGTAAATAATTTATATAATTTTATAATACTAAAATAATTTATTAGAGGATTATTATAATATTTCTTTATAAAAAAATTCTTTAAAGCTTTATCCTTTAATATATAAAGGCGACCGTTATATTTTAATAATTTCTCGGAGTTTATAATCTATACTTTATTCTTTATATAACGGCGGTTCTTTAATATATTCGTTCTAGTTCGAAAAGAGTTTATTTAATTATTATAAATTTATAATTCCCGAATTAATATTTTAATAGGCCTTTCAAGATTATTATATATAATTTCGGGTACTATTATAACCTCTCGTTTTAGAATTATTATTTTTAACTCTATAATTTAAAAAGTAGAGGTTATAATTACTTTTATTTAATTATCTCTTTCCGTTAACTAACTACTAGTCTAAAGAGTAAATTTATTCTAAAGTATTAATAATAATTTAATATTTAACGGCGATACTCCCTTATAATTAAGACGCCGCGACGGTATATTAATAAAATTTAATTTTCTAATATAATAAAAGATTTTAAAATTATAAATAGTTAATTTAAATATTTAATAAACCTATTTAGAGTTTAACTTTTTCTACTTTATAAAACTCTTTGAATTATTATAATTAATCTAGATTTTAATATAATAAAGACTACCTTCTAGGTAGTATCGTTATTATTTTATTACTACTATAATAACGAGTAATTCTTAATTATAGATTTTATAGTTTTATTCTAAAGAATTTAACTTCTATAACTAGAATATTATAAAGCGCTAATAATTATTTTTATCTTATTACGATAATATAAAATTAAAGTTAAAGTTAGAAGTATCCGTCTTTATACGTAATTATTTAATTAGATTATAATAGTATAGAAAAGGTATATTTACGAATATATCTCGTAAAATCTAAAATATTTCCGTAGCGCCGTTTATTTATTTAAATAAATTTATTTTCTTATTTACTTTACTACCTTTAAATAAACTAGTAAATAGTATAATTATATTAGAATAACTATAAATAAATCGCTTATAGAAGTTAATAAAATTTAAAAAGATTTATACTTCCCGATAAGTTTTTAATTAAAGTTATTCCTTAATAATTTTAATACGTTCCGGGTTTATAATTACCTTATTAATAAATATAATAAAATTTAAAAACTCGATTATTTCGGTATTAAATTAGTACTTCTTAAAGTTAATAAATAACTAGAATTAACGTAATTATTTAAATATTTATTTAATATACCGTTAATACTCCGCCGGCTTAATACTATAAATTAGGATATTATCTAAGTATACTATATACGTTATATTTATTAAATTTATAAATATATAATTAATATAAGTTTAAAACGTCGCCGGTATATTAACGAGTTTAAAAGGTATAATAAAGTATTTAAAATAATTATAGTAAATTCGGAAAATAATTTTCTATTTATCGTTTTCTTTAATCCGGATCTTATAATAAATATCCTTAAGGTCTAATTTCGTAAAGATTTTAAAACTATATAAACGGTCTAATATCTCGGTAATTAAGAGTAGCGGGTATCGATTTTTAATAATTATCGCGTTTAAACTTTAATAATTAATATAAAAATATAACTTATTATTCTTTTTAAATATAAAAAGAATAAATACTCTAACTAAAAAAATTAAATAACGGATTTAATCTTTATAGAGTAAGGATTCTAAATAATATCGTAACTCCGATAATTTAGTTTAAGATAAATTATAAAGAGGTTTATAAAGTAGTTTTTTATTAATTTTTATTTTAATAATATAATCCCTCTATTTAAAAATAAATAAGGTATTTACTTTCTTATTAAAAAAATATATTATAAAACCCTATAAGTTCTTTAAGAATCTTTAAATTAAGAAATTCTTTTTATTCGCCTCGCGCTATTATAATATATATAACCGCGAATATATTAGATTTATTTTTAAAATTACTAGTGAATTTAGCCGGTTCTTTAATTTATAAATTACTAGAATTAATTTTAAACCGTTATTAGTCCGCTTTAAAATTAATTAATATTTTTAATTAACGTAATTTAGGTATACCTAGAATAATATCTAAACTTTAAAATTTATAGTATAAAATAGAGTATTATATTTACGTCCTTAACCCTAATTATTAACTATTTAATAATCTAATTAATATATATTATAATAATATATACTTTACCCGCTAATTACTTTAATTAATAATAAAATAATATTATAAAATTCTAAATCGTTTTTAATAATAAACTATTATAAAATTAAATTAATTTATACTTTAGAGTTAATTAAGGTAATAAACTACCTAGTTTTATTTTAAAGAGTAATTTAATTCTTAGAAAGAATAAAAGAGTATATTTCTATTAATCGTTTTTTTTATTTTTCTTCCGAGGCGTAAATTAAGTTTAATTATTTTTTATTAATACCGCGCCGACGTATATAAATAGTTTATTTATATCGGGATATTTAGGTTTAATATAACCTTCCGTTCTATAATAATAATAAATAATCTTATTATATAAAGAATTAATAGTAATAGTTTTATATTTATTACTTTTCTTTTTTAAATATATCTATTTAATACTATCGCTAGTATTAAATTTAATAATTCGGTTTATTATAAATTTTCCTTTATTAGGGTTCTTTATATAGGAACCCGAATTAGAATTAAAATTACTTATTAATTATATATACTTTAGATTCTTTTTTTATATAATAATTTAAATAAAAATTTCTTCTCTTTAAATAAATATATTACTAGTATTAAGAATTTTATTTTTAAATTTAAATTTAAATTTAGTTAAAAAGAAATTTACCTTATACTCCTCCGAGAATAAAAATTATTAAATCTTTATCTCTTTAAAATAGGCCTTAAATAATAATATTTTTTAAATAAATTATTATATAACTTCCTCCTACTTTTTATAAACGAGGAGATAATATTTAATTAAATCCGCTATTAAATTAAAAAGAAACTTTTTAAAAAAACTAAATATAATATTAACTAAACTATATAAATTATAGTATTTATATTACTATATTAAAGGGTCACTTTCTAATAAATCTATATAATATATAATCTTTAAATAGTCGGTAGTGAAATATTTAAAACTAATTAAAAATTTGATATTTACGTCGCGGAACTAGCGTAAATATTCATTTTCGCTCGTATTTTTATAAAAACGAATTTTATTAAAGTATAGTATTTTCGCTTTAATAAAAATATCCTTATTAAATATAATTAAATTTATTATTATTCTACCGGTAGATATTATAACTAGGGGACCTTTATTATAAATAATAAATTCTATTAATACTCCGCTAGCGGGTATAAAATTAGTAGAATTATATAATCTTTAATTTTAAATTTATAATACTCTTAATTTTTATTATTATTTAAAGCGACGATTTTCTTTTTTAATAATTTTAAATTATATATTTAAAATCTCTTCGGGGGTAATAATACCTCCGAATTTATTATTATTTTTACGGCGGGGGTCGTCGGAGAAGATTTAATTAATATTATTATTATTAAATTCTTCTAGACGTCCCGAGGTTAAACCCGATATTATAATAATAATAAGTCTTTTCTTTAGAAAAATAGGAGAAATTAAAACTATAATACTTAAAACTACTAGCGTAGAGCTAGCGATTTAGTAATAATATAAAAAATCTAAAATAATTACGGGGTCTATTATTAAATAATTTTTAAATTTTAAATTTAATAATAAAACTAATCTCTAAGGATTCTAATAATATAGAGGAATATTAACTCGATATAAAATTATTAAAAATTAAAACCCCGCGATATTAAGGCTAGAACCTTGTATCGATAAATAATAATATTATAGAGATAACGAAGTATAGGTATATATAACGTACTAGCGCCTTTAACGGGGCGTAGGTGTATATAATATATTATTACTTTATATTTTTATATTTTTAAAAAATTTCTTTCCTATAATTTCTTTACTTTAGAGTATATTTAATAGGAATAAACTATACTACCCTTTTAGATAAATATATTTAATTATACTTTACGCGCTCTCTAGGCTATTATTTCTTAATATAACTCTATTAATTTTTATTTTATAAATAGGCTGGAAAGTAACTTCGCTTCTACTCTTTAAATATATTTATTAAATATTAAAGATAAATCTAGATCCCGGAGTTTCTTTCTATACTACGTAATTTACTAATATATATATAGCGTAGGTTATTTATTAAAATCTAGAGGTAGAGTATTTTCTAGAGTAATAACTTTTACTAAAGTAAAAATATATTAAAATTTAATTAATTAATATATTATAATATTTAGATTATAAAGAACTAAGCCCGATTTTCGTTAAATTAATATTATTATAATTTATTTAAATATTTTATTTTAGATAATTTAAAAGTTATTTAAAAAATTAATTCTTAAATAATCGCCCCCGGTTTAGTATATCGCTAGATTAATAATCTTAATATATTAATATTTAAATAACTAGAAAATACTTATATTTAATAATTATATTAAATATAACGAATATAGTAATAAATAAAATAACTAGATTTAATTATTTTCGTAGAACTCTAGTATTTCCTAGGTTAAATAATTATTATAATTATTAAATATTAATTAATTAATTAATTAATTTATATATTTATTTAAGTAAAACTATTTCGCTTATAAGAGAGTTCTATAGAATATATATAATACTCGATAACGTTATTAAATAACCGTTAAAGAAACTTTTTAAAAGGATAAAAACTTTAATTTATCTTTAATCTCGGTTCTAGATATTTTAACCTACTAATTAATAAATTTTTTTATATATTATTAGTTCTTTTTCTAGGTTTCTTCTTCGCGTAAATCTCTAAAATTAATAATTCTATATTAATTTTAAATAACCTTATTATTTTATCTTTTATATTTACCCGTCTTTTTAAAATTTATTATTTATCTCCGTTACGGGCTTAAGCCCTTATAGTATATATAAATATAATTATAGTTAAATATTAAATATTTTATTATATTAATATACTAATCTTATTATCTCTTCTTATTATTATTCTATACTCTTTCGCCTTTATTTTTAACTATATACGCGTAATTATTTCTTTATTATAGTGGATTTTACGTCCCGCCGGTACTTTAATATAATTACTCGGTTATTAAAATTACGATTTTTATATAGGTATTAATATCTAGGAGTATAAATAAAGGTTCTTTTATTTATATAAATTTCGTTTTATATATTTATACTTTACTTACTCGTTAACGACGGAGGAAAATATTTAATTTTATAGAGCTTTATATAATAGTTATTTTATAATTTTTAGAGTAAAGAGAGCTCTTTATAATTCGAATATTATTAATATTTAATAAATAACTAGACGGGAGTCTTTATTTAGGCCTAAGATTTCGGCTTTATATATATATATCTATTCTATACTCTTTTTTATATATAGGTATAATAGATATATTCTTTTTATAATCCCCTTTTTCTAATATATCGGGCCGCGATTACGGTTATTTTTCTAATCGATTATATCGTAGAGGGTTCGTTCTTTATTATTTTAATTCGTTAAAGAAGAAAAAGAGAAGAGGAGGAGAAAGAAAAAAAAAAGAGATTTCTCTTTATTAATATTATAATTATATTAAGAATATAGATACCGCTATAAAATAAATTTAATATATCGCGATATAAGATCTCTTAACTCTCTAGACTACTATAAATAATAATTAAAAATTCGTAGTTAATAGGACGTATATTTAGATCTCGTTATTAATTTTATTAAATATTAATATCCGTTATAGCCCGACCTAGCGGTATTTTATAAACTAGTTAAAATATTTAATCTACTCTTTATAAAGATTATTATTTATATATCCGGAGTTATTTATTTTTTAAAGAGTATTAAGATCTAAGTTTTTTAAAAATTAATTAACTAGAAATTATTTCTCGGTTATAATTAATATTAATAAGAATATAAAACCGGTAGTATTAATATATTTAATAAATATAATAAACTCCTAGTTATTTATATTTATTTAATATAGAGGTTTATTCTACTCTTTTATAATTATTTATTAATTTTTATTTATATTAATCTAGAACCTAATTTCGTTAAAATTATAAATATTATTTAAATCTACTCTATATATTATATATATATTTTAAAAATATTAAAACTACGCTAAAATATTCTTTAATTTATATATATATTTTTATTATATCGCTAGAGATTTCTATTTATATAATTTATATTAAGAGTTATATTTTAAGAAATTATTAAATTATTAATTTAATATATATTTAATCGGGCCTAGATATTTATATAAAATAAAATTTATAATTCTTAAAAGTATCGGGCGCCGGTAAAATATATTTATTTTATCGAGTCGTTATAAATAATAGTAGAGGGTATTTTCTTCTTCTAGTTTAAATATATAGGAGTAGTTTTATTTAGACCTAATCCTATTATACCGGTTTAAAAGTTATATATATAGAATATAATATTAAATAGTTAAAGTAACGAGCTAATATTAGGTTTAATTCCGGGGGGAATAATTTTAAAAATATCTTAAATACGGCTTTCCCTAGTAGCGTATAATTCGGTTATGATTTAGGGGTAGTACATAGGTAGGAAGTTAAGGGTTGATAAATTTGAAAATATTCGCGTTGGGGCGTGATTCGCGTTGGGGCCAGCCGCACCGAGTAGAGCGAGGTGCCCGCACAGTGCCATCCTCCACGTCTTCCACTCACACGTTCTTCACCACGAAAGTTTGGATGCTACGAAGCATCCTGAGAATGGCTGAAGACATTCCAGTAAAGAGACTGAAGATGTCCGCACCAGGTCCCCGTATTGGCACCCATAAGCATGATCATTGTTCAGCTTTCACGAAATCATACCACTAACCTTTCTCAGTGGAACTTTCCATGCCGATGAAGCTCTTGCTGTCTTTATGCTGAAGACTCTTCCAACCTACAAACCATCAAGCTTAGTACGAACTCGCGACCCTGAACTCCTCTCAACATGCCACACAGTGGTCGACGTAGGCGGTGAATATCATCCAGCTCAGAACCGCTACGACCATCATCAACGCACATTCGAAAGCACATTCCCCTCACGATCCACGAAACTCTCCTCAGCAGGGCTGGTGTATCTGCATTTCGGAAAGTCCATCATTGCGTTGAATACAGGCTTAGATGAGGGCAGTGGGGCAGTGCACATCTTATGGAAGAAGATCTACGAAGAATTCATTGAAGCGCTAGACGCACATGACAACGGCATCTCGGCCTACGATCCCGCGGATACCAAGAATATTCAAAAGCGATTCAATGATGGAGGCATTGGTCTTGGTAGTCTTGTGGGAGATCTGAATTGGCGCTATGAGGAAGAGGAGGAGGGCTTGTCTCCAGAACAGGCACAGGAGGCAGAAGACTCGCGCTTTCTGACAGCATCATCTCTCATGGGGACTACCTTCTTGCGAAAGCTGAAATATTACCATCGTGCTTGGCTGCCCGCTCGCACGTTGGTTCATGAGACCTACAATGCTCGCAAGGAGTACGATTCAGAAGGGAGGATCATGGTGTTTTCAAGAGGATGCCCGTGGAAAGACCATCTTTACACTCTCGAGTGCGAATATCCTGATGAGCAGAAAGTCCTCTTCGTGCTTTATCCGGAGAGCGAGCACGAGGGTTCTAAATGGCGCATTCAGGCTGTCAGTGAGAGCTTAGGCAGCTTTGTCAACAGGAAGTCGTTGCCCAAGAGCTGGTGCGGAGTTCGAGACGATGAGCTGAGCGAGGTTGCCGGTATAGACGATTGTGTCTTTGCGCATGCGGCAGGCTTCATTGGAGGTAACAAAACGAAGGAAGGTGCCCTTGAGATGGCCAGAAAGGCTATCGAAACGTGAGAAAGGGGTCCATGGGGGTTGTATTCATTGATGCAATGAATTACGCTACGAAAGCATAGCGACGCGCTGGGTCACAATAAATATTCAGAAGGATCGTGAATTCATGACAGACTTGCATGTTGATGGCTCGATTGCTGCATACTGATAGCTTAACGCCTCCTTTTAGCTTGCACTCCCGGACCTTTGTTTTCAGCCAGCCCCTGTTGCAAGTGTAGTGTATTGTACTCCATAAACACCAAACACCATAGAGCCCTGCTCGTCCTATCTTCTCCGCTGTCGTAGCGACAGTGGAACTCGTTAGTTTGTAGTTCCTTGCATGCCACGGACGCGCCCAGTCGTGCTTATCCACAGCTTAATGCTTTCCAAGGAATGGCTTGACCTGACTTATTTATTGCCAACGGATAGGTACACCCTTCTCTTCTTTTGCAGGTGGGCTTGCCATTCTATCTTCCTCTGGGCTCTTTGGGCTGCTGACAGGGCTGATGACACTCGACTCATCCACGCTGGTCTCCCTATGCAGAAAGCTACTCTCTTTGACCGGGCTTCCGCTTGATGCCCCTGGAAGACCACCACCGTTTGCGGGGAGGCTGGTTCCGTTGCTGCCGTTGTTTGGGCCAGGGGAGGTCAGGTGTGGGATGTTCTCTGGGAGAGGATGTTGAGAGCCGATTGAAGTAATGTCTTCTTTCTTGCCAGCTTTGGAGAGAGCATAATCGCCAGAATCGAAGTATTTGCGTTCCTAGGATGATATGAGCTTCTCCCCCGTGGGGACTAGCGGGACGGAGTGACTCACCTTGAGCTTGTTCTGGAGAATGTCTTTCTTGCTGGGCAGCTTGCCGTAGAGACGGAAGAGCTTCTGCTCCTCCTCGCTCAAGGACTGATCTATGTGTTAGCTACCACCCAAAATGCCAATCGGGTGTCACCCACGCTGATGTCCACTTTGTTGTTCTTGTGTGGGTTCAATGCCATGTTGAGGACCGAAGAAGGATGAGTATATTGTATGTCTGAAGCTAGTGGATGAGTATTCTCGATAGCTGGGCTAGTCGGCCGCAGGGTGCGGTTGCTTTGGGCAATTGGGGCTAGAAAGAAGTTGGATGTCGTCTGGAGTGGGGCGCGTGAGGAATGTTGAAGTTTGCACACCGGAGGTAGCTCGGGAGCTTGTGTCACTCTTCTAATTGTCGCAGGGATGCCAATGGGTGGGGTGGAACATGGAACAAAGCCAGGGGCCCCAATTGATAAACGACAAGCAATGCTTAGGATAGCTAGGTAGAAGTCGAGGTCAACGGGGGTGGTAGGAGCGCTCTGTGATTGTAATTATGAATGGCGGTAGGTCAAGGGGAGAGAGAGAGAAGAATGTTTTGAGTAGAAGACGTGCATAGTGTGGGGAGAGACGAGGTCAAACGTTTTGCCAAGGATCGGCGTCATTAGAGCTGTATCGAGGCTAGCGTAGTACAGCGACATGAACTTTTCGATCAATTGGACAATCTTTTGGTCACGAGCCGTATGTAACTCGCCGCAAACCTCATAGGTCATGGTCGAAATCGAGGACTGGCATGCAGAGAACCGGAATTGACGTGCCACGTCAGGTAGCGGATGCAGTGCCCAAAGCAAAAGTACCAATGCAAGGTGCACTATTGTTGTGAACGTTAAGATAAATATCGTCTACCCATTTGCATTCAAGGACCGTATCCGACGTCATGGAGAGATCCCACGACAGTAATGCCAAGACTTACGTTGTCGAGCATTTGGATCCCGAGCTTGGGCCATGGTCGACCCTAGAATATCTAGCAATCGCTCAAGAGTCTACCGAGGCTGGCGTCACCTTTTGTTTGTCTTCCGTTTCCAGGGAGCTGAACCTACCTTCAGAGCTCCGAGAAAGCAAAAGCCTGGTGATTGAGCACCAAAGCGTAGAAAAACTATTCAAGGACGAAAAGGCACGCGTGTGTCTGCTGGATCCCGCTGCAAAGGACGAGCTGAGCCCAGTGGACGCAACTAATTTTGATGTGTTTCTGTTTGGGGGCATCTTGGGTATGAAAATCCACTGGATACGTAAAAAGGTTGTGGGTCAATTGACGTCTGGGATTAGGAGATGACCCACCTCGTGGTAAGGTCGGGAGCTTTCATAATGTCCCATCAACGAGCTGAATGAGAAGCAGATAGGACATCTGAACTGCGAGAGAAAGGCTTCAATAGAAGGAGACTCGGGCCAGTGCAGATGACAACGGATACCGCAGTGCGTGTTACTAGGATGGCGATTCAGCAGCAAGGTGATTAGCATATCTTTGGGAGCATGCGTTTGGGAACTGAAGCGTGTGTAGTGCCATTGAACGAGATCCCATATGTAGATTACCCTGAGCTACGGATAGATGAGCACGAAAGCACGGAGATGCCTTTTCGCTATGTGAGGAACGCAGTTGGGTCACCTGTCATGCCAAAGGTACGTCTTAATCATCATCTCACCTTGTCTTTAGGCTAGTCTAGCGACATGAGATTGCAGGAAACTTACTGCAATAGGGGATGATGGACTTAGTGAAAAAGGATTCAGAGAAGGGTTTCCGGGATTTGCTTTGAGCAATGCAAAAAGGTCGTTCGCATACACGGATACATCGGTAGAAATGCAGGATACCGTGATGAGTGACCCAGCATGATGTTCCTGGAGCAATCTGAGACGACAAAGTCGCGTGTTCGGAAATAGTAACGACAAAGCTGGCAGTAGATCGGATTGCGTACCACTTGCCAGGCTAGTGGAGAGGACGTGTGTGGTCCAGGGTCTTCTCTCTAGAGTTGACCGCGGTCTGCGGCTACCCTTTGCTCATCTCGCTGAAACATATGGCAAAGATGCCTACGTGCGTCAGATGACAAATATTAGGTACCTATAAATTTTGGTCAAACCACAGGTAAAGTACACCGAGAAGCGAAGACAACCTATCCAATCTGAAGATCAGGTTATCATAAGAGTCAAGTGGTGGCACGAATACGGTAATCGCATACCTCGCTTTACCGTTTATATTCGGCTTTTTTATCTCCCTGGTTTGTCTATTGAAGATATTTCCCTAGTCGATGGCTCCATTGATCCATAGTCATCTATACATCAATTCAACGGATTATTCTGTGCTCGTTGCTGTCCTTCGTATAGTCCACTATAATACCCTGCATAATACCAGGACATCATGAGGTTCTTGAGCGCTTCATCTTGGACTACGGAAATATCAGCCAATCATCCCCAGGAATTCCGCACAGAATCAATTTTGGTGTCCTACCGCCGTTCATGACAACGTTTGGCATCGCAGCCTTGCCTGGATGCTCTTGCGCAGTGCTTGCCTCGCCAAGCTCCGGTGGATGCTGTATGTGTTCTACCAGGGAGGTTATAGGCTCCTATAGACAGACAGATTAACAAACTGTGTTAGGGTTCCCATGCCATTAGTCGTACGTGAAGTGCGTCATTCGAGTAGCTAGTATTGAAGGTAGCAGCGTTTTCGGGCTCCTCCTCAAGCTCTCCTTCCTCCAAATCTTCTAACAGGACGCCATCGGTCTGCGACATGAGCGCTGCCTGGCTTGGATATTTCACGGTTATCGTTGGATCTTGGCTCTCAGCTTCGGCAGCTTTGATCACGTCTTCGACTCGTTCGCCTCTTGCATGTATGCTATGGTAGAGCTATATTAAGCAAAAATTAGCGAAATAAAATGCTGTGATAGCTCAAAATATTAGACCTTATATTCCGCCAGAGCCTCATTCCAGGAGTCTAGTAAAGCAGAATCGTCCCATATCTCTGCCTGGGAGAGCTGCTTCTTTTTTTTGCCCATGTTTAATTCTAACCCCTTAGCTTGGAATGGAGTTTCCATGGTTTCTCGTCAGGGAACTCTCGGGCGCAAGACGTCAGAAAGCTTGGCGCAAAACAAACATGAAATGCCCGCGCCTCGCCCGCGTCTCGCTCACTCCTCAACCTCTCCATCATTCTCGTGTTGGTACAAATCAACAAACTCACCTTCAGCTCGCATCTCACAACAAAATAGAGTGCACTCTGCATCAATTTTTATCACCCGAGGTGTCGTACTTGAAGGCTCAGCGCCGCACGCGACAATGGCCAAAACCAAGGTCCCCAAGAATCTGGAGGTTGATGGCACCGCAAAGCTCGCTGCGAAGGCCAAACCTAGCGACAAGCACGAGAAGCCTGACCTCAACATTGAAGAAGCCACTGTAGCTTCTCCAAGACCCTCACGCAAGCGTGCTGGCGACTACTTTGACTTCGACGGAGAGGACTCTGGCGCGGAGCCATCCAGTAAGCCGGCGGAGACTACAGCTAAAAAGCCTAAGAGGAAGGCAAAGACGACTGCTACGAAAGAGGATGAGGAAGCAAGGAAGGCGCACGCGACAGCTACTGAGAAAGGAAAGAAAGGTGCGAAGCCCAAAGCTGCCAAGGCTGATGCCGCCACCAAGGAGAAGCCTGTGAAAGAGAAGAAGCCAAAGACATCCAAGGCTGCGAAGGATGGCGCTGCTCGAAAGGAAAAGACTGCTGAGAAATCGAAGGCGGCTCCTGCAGAGGATGCTTCTGAGGGCGAAAGCTCTACTGTTGCTCCCGACTTAGCCATGGATGATGGCCCATATGAAAAGCTAGAGTCTGAAAAGAGCAAGACCCCCAAAGCCTCAAAGGAGGACTCTGCTGCCGCGACCAAAGCCCCCAAAGATACACAAAAAGCAGCGAAGGAGCCCAAAGTATCTAAAACCAAGCCAGCAACCGAAACAGCTGCCGAGGTTGCAGAAGAAGTGAAGAATGAGGCCAAGGCTGGTGCTGGAAAGGCCAAGAAGGCTACGAAATCCAAAGCATCAATTACGGAGACAGCTGCCAGTGTTGCCGATGCCGTAAAGAAAGAAGCCAAAGCGGGCGCTGAGAAAATGAAGAAGGTTGCTAAGGCTAAAGCTCCAAGCACCGAGGCTATCACTGAGTCCGCAGATGGCGCAAAAGAAGCGATGAAAGCAGGGGCCGGGAAAGCCCAAAACGCTGCTGAAACTAAGGTTCCAGCTAGCGAGGCCAGTGCTGAAACTGCGGAGGCCGCTATTGAAACGGTCAAAGCAGCGGCTGCGAAGACGAAGAAGGCCGCCAAAGAAAACGCTCCATCCTCCGAGACCATCGCTGAAATCGCGGACGCTGCGAAAGAACAGGTCAAGGCAGGAGCCGCAAAAATGAAGAAGGCTGCCAAAGCCAATGCCCCAGCCACTGAGACTGTTACCGATAATGCGGAGGCCGCGAAAAAGCAGGTGAAAGCAGGAGCTGAAAAGGTCAAGAAGGCTGCCAAGGGCAGGACGCCCACGACAAAAGCGGCTACGGACACCGCAGAGACTGTAAAGAAAGGGGCCAAAGCTGGCGCAGAAAAGGTGAAGAAAGCCACACAGTCGAAAGACTTTGACAAGCCTGAAGCGTCCAATCCAAAGAAGCGCAAGGCATCTTCAAGCGGCCAAGCTGAGACTGTGAAAGCCGACATTCTCGATCCACTCTCGGAGCATGCCGAGGAATCAGCAAAGAAGAAGCAGAAGAAGCAGAAATCCAAGTCTATTGGAGGTGCTGTGGGAGAATTGCTTGCCGAGGGCGCAAATGTTCTCGGAGGTTTAGCTACCAGCTTCTTGGGAGGCGCTGCTCAGGCAGCAGACGATACGAAGGAGTCCGCAAAATCATCTGGGAAGAAGGCCAAGGGTAACGGCAAAGCCATCGCTGGTGACGCAGCTGAATCTTCGAGCAAGGCAGCAGCACCTGAAATCCCCGCGGACATCGACGAAGACGAAGACGAGTCGGACGCTGAGCCGGACGACCACACTGCCGCCATTCTCGCGGGCCTCGAGAGTGACGGTGACGACGCCACAGCATCTGGACCAGGCTTCCAGGAAGGACAAACCGTCCCTGAGATCCCGGAGGCGAAGAAGATGGCCAAGAAGCTGAAGGGTGCCAAGGCAGACGGCAACGAGGGCCCAGGTGTCGTCTACGTCGGCCGCATTCCCCACGGTTTCTACGAGCACGAAATGCGCCAGTACTTCTCTCAATTCGGCGAGATCAACCGTCTCCGTCTGTCACGAAACAAGAAGACTGGTGCCTCGAGACACTGGGCTTTTGTGGAATTCAAGTCAGGTGGCGTCGCCAAAATTGTCGCCGAGACTATGAACAATTATCTTTTGTTCGAGCATATCCTGAAATGCGCGGTTGTGCCCCAGGAGCAGCTGCATGAGGATGTCTGGAAGGGCGCCGGTAAGCGCTTCCAAAAAGTGCCATGGAACGACCTTGAGAAGAGAAAGCATGAAATTGCTGTAGGAAAGCCGCAATGGGATGCTAGGCTCGATAATGAAACAAAGCGAAGGGAGTCCAAAAAAGAGAAGATGAAGGAAATTGGGTATGAGTTCGAGGCACCAAAGCTGAAAGGTACTGAAGACGTGGCAAAGAAGATCAAGGACACCGAGACGGTTGAGGAGGAGAAGTCTTTGGTGACGGCTGGAGGTGAAGAGGGCCAGTCACTTGTCGTCAGCGAGGAAGTCAAGACAAAGAAATCGAAAAAGACAGGGAAGGGAGAGGAAATTACCACGACTGTGATCAAGAAGACGAAGAGAGCTCTTGACGCTGATGAGGAGGTGGCAGGATCTGCAACCAAGAAGGCTAAGAAGGCAACAAAAGGAACTGATTGAGAGATAAAGTGCTTTGCGACTTTCCTGGTGGCATCTTCGTGCTGGGTGTCCTGCGAGGCCACCCAAAATGTGTCGTAATAGCTTGCATGGATACATTAAGAGGGGACAATTTGAATGGCTTTCATTTACGATGGATAGCATGCATACATTAGCTAGGTTATTTCAATACTTTCTCGTGATTCTAGCTCATCTAGTGCCTGCAGGCCCTTAGACAGGATCAGTCGTCGGTTCTTCTCCCACTGAATCCAAGCCACGCCCTGAAGCAGGCAATCAGCCAGATCATCCAGCTTCCCAATTTCAGCCGGGACGGCAGTCTTCTTTTCCACTCCGTCACCCTTGGCTTGCTTCGCCAAAAATCTGTTTCCACCCTGCCTCGTTCTCACATACGCGTTTCCCATTTCAGCAGCCTGACCTTTCAAGTCACACCTCTTCTGTGCGCGATCAGTCGCCTGCAACCACGCGGCAACAAGGTTAATCTTAGCCGTCTTCGTCTTCGCGCTCTTTGATCGCGTTCCTTCTTCGGAAGCCCCTTGCGCATCGCCGAGCCAAAATTTCGACACCTTAGCCGGCATGATGGGATGAACTGTTCCATTCCATCCCAATTGCTCAGAGAAAGTCTTTAGCACGGCATAGATCATAGCCTCAAACATGTTGACGCGGAGCGTCCATTCCTGAACAGATGAGCCTCCCATTGACCGGAAGCGTTGGCGCTCGATCAGGATGTGAGTTGGGCGCGTTGCGGGTTGGTCTCCAAGCAGAGTGGTGACCAAGGCGTAGGCGTATTGGGAGTAGGTCGCTGGATCGAAAGCCTCTTTGGATTTTATGTCTCCTAGATCTTCCCCACCGTTCCGTTTGTTTGATATGGCAAGTCGTGTCCATTCACTGACTATTGGATGCCCAATATATTCTATTTGCCCAGACCTCATATTGCCAGCTGGTGTCCAATGAGGAACAAGCATTCGACAGTAGGCCAGGTTACGGATACCCATGTCAATGCTGATGAGGTGATGACCTTCTTGAGTGACGCCCTTTCTTTTCCCATCTTTGCCGAATGCTGGACGGCGGAGATGTTCCAGCAGTACAGAGATTAGGATAGGCTTCGTACCGCTCGAATTGATGCCAACAGCTGTTGCTATGGCTTTGAGCTGGGAGCTCTTGCAGGTATTGAGCCATGAGAGATTTGGTGCCATTCATGATTTGGTTGATCGGGTAAGCAAAAGTGGTGAATATTCATTGTACTCGTAAAGAGTATCAGCTAAAGCAATGGAGATCGGACGACGCGTCTCAACGCGAACCTTTGAGGTGGCAATCGAAGGGAAGATTAACCCTAACCCCAATCTTATCGCTCTCGAGCAAAAAGGACCGCGCTAGTAAAATATGTATCTTGATCGGTCATCAGTCTAGGATTCCTCATCATGGATTCTCAGCCTCTTCATGTTTCCCACCCTTGACTACCTACCTACCTACCTACCTCCAAGCTGTCTTCCTCAAACATCCTCCGCTCTCTCGTTCAGCGTCCCGCTGCAACGGCACTTCCAAGGCTCTCCACCCTTACTCGTCACTTTTCCTCATCTTCTACCGCCATGGCTCCCATTACTAAAGAGTGTGACTATCTGGTCATTGGAGGCGGAAGCGGCGGCTTAGCCTCAGCACGGAGAGCAAGTGGACAATGGAGTGCGAAGACAATTGCCATTGAGAGCAATCGACTTGGAGGCACTTGCGTGAACGTAGGGTACACTCTATAGACTGCCCTCGTTGATGGTCATCAGGCTAATTGACATGACCCAGGTGTGTTCCCAAAAAAGTCACATGGAACGCTGCAGCCATCGCGGAGACTCTTCACGAAGCAAAAGCATACGGCTTCTCCATCAAAGAGACCGCGCCTTTCAACTGGACAACTTTCAAGCACAAGCGTGACGCCTACGTGAAACGTCTCAATGGTATCTACGACAAGAACCTTGGTAACGACAGAGTAGAATGGATTCACGGCCGCGCGCATCTCTTGAACAAGAATGAAGCGGAAGTAGTCCTCGACGACGGCAGCAAAGAGACAATCCGAGCCAAGAAGATTCTCCTTGCTACAGGTGGCCACCCCAATATTCCAAAGAGCATCGAAGGTGCCGAGCTCGGTATAACCTCTGATGGCTTCTTCGATCTCGAAAAGCGCCCCGAGAAAGTCGCTCTAGTAGGTGCAGGCTACATCGCAGTCGAGATGGCAGGCATGTTCCATCATCTTGGCAGCGAAACACATCTCTTCATACGGCATGACAAATTCCTTCGCACCTTCGATCCAATGGTCCAGGACAAGATCGTTGAAGAGTACGAGCGCCAAGGCATTATCATCCACCGCAATTCTTCGCAAAACAAGATTGAGAAGAACAGCGAGAAAGGCGGCAACTGGCTCAGAATGCATTACTCCGACGCGAAAACAAAAGGTGGCGTTCTAGACATCGACTGTCTCCTCTGGGCTATCGGCCGGAATCCCGAAGTCGAAGACCTAGGTCTCGACAAAGCAGGTGTCAAGCAGAATGAACGAGGTCATATCATAGCAGATGACTACCAAAACACCAACGTAGACAATATTTACTCCCTCGGCGACGTCTGCGGCAAGATTGAACTCACTCCCGTCGCTATAGCTGCTGGGCGGCTCCTCGCCAACCGCCTGTTTGGTGGACCAGAGCATAAGACGAGCAAGCTCGACTACGATAACATTCCTAGCGTTGTGTTCGCACATCCTGAGGTCGGCTCAATAGGTATGACGGAGCCCGCAGCGAAGGAGAAGTATGGAGATAAGGTCAAAGTGTATAATACCAGTTTCACGGCTATGTACTATGCGATGATGGAGCCAGAAGAGAAAGCGCCGTCGGCCTACAAGCTCATTGTCGTAGGCCCGGAGGAGAAGGTTGTGGGGTTGCATATTCTGGGAGCTGGGTGCAGTGAGATGCTGCAGGGCTTTGGTGTTGCTGTGAAGATGGGTGCCACGAAGAAGGACTTTGATAGCTGCGTTGCAATTCATCCCACGAGCTCTGAAGAGTTGGTGACGTTGAAGTAACGAAGAGAAGCTATCACTAATAGATTGCACATAACGAAAAATGACAAAGAGTAATTAGCCCTCAGATGGTATTGTATGTAATTTGGGTTCGTTGCCACAAGAATGGCCGGTTTTCTGTTCCTTTCAACTTACATGCGGTGCATTCGAGAGGCTCCTAGTCCAAGATAATGTCCTTCTGATCGTGCATGCAACGCGGACAGAATGCCAAACTCTGTTAGGCCAGATTTCGAGATCAATTTCACTGCATTTGAGCTTGATTGCTTATATTGGTGCTTCGTTACGTTGCCTATGTATTGTTCGAGGTATCTATCCACCATCTTCGACCTTTAGTGTATCCCTTAAAACAGTGAATACAGCCGCCTCGTCGTCACCACTCGGCTTCCACCTTTTCCTCAACTCCGCCCAAATCTCCAGCGTCCTCTCCCTGCCGGCACATCGCTCAAATGCCCGCACGCTCCAGATCACCATCCACTTCATGACCTTGACATCAGTGTCTTGATCCAAGACCTCGAGCAGTGACTTCCACACTCTTTCCAAGCGCCCTGCTGTCCAGGAAGTGTACCGAATGCCACCATGCTTGGCGAAGCCTTTGAATACCTTGAGGAAGATCCTACCATGCATAGGCACGCCAAGATCCTGCATCTCATTCAGCAAGGCTGCGACTCGACGGAGTTCACCCATCTCGGAAGCATAGTGTTCGACAAAGATGGCATAGGTGTGCAGGTTTGGGGCGAGAAATTGTTCGTCTTGCAATTGCTGCAGCTTTGCAGGCTGGTCTTTTAAAAGGCGCACCGCTCGGTCGAGCGTTCGACCCAGGTCGCGGGTTTGCCTCCAACTGAGTGATGAGAATTTCTTGCCTGTGTGCTTTGCGAGCATAAGCTTCATGCGCTCGTAGACCTGTTCTGCGGCTGCAGGCTCGCCGGCTCTAATCAAGGAAGCGACCACGCAGTTCATGACTACTGTGTCGACTATCTCGCCGGCTTCGACGAACTCGCGATAGGCTTTTCGTACGCCATCACCATCGCTTTTGAGGCCGTGATAGTAGATGAACCCTATACGTGCATAGCGATTGATGCTGAGCTTTCGAGCTTCCATTTCTTGCAGCACCCTCTCCGCGTACACGAATTTCCCAGCTTTGGCGAACATGTCGAACAAAATGTTGAATGTTACCATTCCGCCTTTTATACCAGCGTCCTGCTCCATTTCACTCCAGATTTGGACAGCGGTGTCAACTTCTCGATCGGATGCGAAACATTGCCCGCAGAAGGCAATGGCACTGTTCCATTCTGCCTCTTCCAAGGGCAGGTCGCAGGAGTGCATGTCTTCCATAATACGGAGATAGCGCATCCTTGCATGTCTGTTTTTCTTCTCTATGACGGATAGTCGGCGGAAAAGTAGGCGGCAGATCTCTGATGATAGATAGGATACCCCTGGAGACGGTAATTCGAGGTAAGCTGTAAAAGCTTCTTCGTGTGTACAGGCGCTGTTTTCCAATGTCCTCACCAATTGGTCCAGCTTGGGGTGGTCATGACTGGGAATATCTAGGACTAGTGGAGGTGGTAGTGGCTCTGGAGGGGGCCCGACAACTGCCAGCATGGGCCTGTCTCCTGGGGTCTTGGGTGCTACTAGCATTGGTGGTGGTAAAGACGCTTCGGCCTCCGCCCACAAGGCTTTTGTACTGTATGACTCTCCGTAAAAGTCCAGCATACTCATACACTCATCGCGCGACGGAGGCACCCGTAAGGCGGGAGATCGAGGGGGGGTGAAAGAACGGTGGAGGTATCGCACCTGCCCGATAGTCTCGTGCCGCTGTCTCCGCCGTGGTCTATGATATAGATGTGCAAAGTTGTATTGCAATGCCCGGGCTGGAGAGGCTCGCGAGTGCTGTCGACAGTAGCACGCTTTGACCAAGGCATCGATGAAGATGTTGTCCAGTTGTCGCGGCGGAGGTGGAGGGGGAGAAGGTGTAGAGCCAGTTTTTGAAGGCTTAGGTGGATGCTTTCTTGTCGCAGCTTTCATCGGCTGTTCCTTCAAAGTGCTGAGCAGCGCATATGTTACAGGTTGCAGGAGGGTCAAGAGGAATGTCAGGATCTGACCTCCTCGAGATCTCTTGACTGGTCTGACTCTCGGGGAGCTCCTCTCCACCGAGGCACTGATGGTGGACATGATAGGTTGAGCATAGCGTCAGTTTGGCGTACGCCTAATCATTGGAGACGAAGTGACTCTTGGGGAGCTTCAGTGTGCTTCCCGGGCTTATTTTTCCATGGTACGCAGATTTATATGTCAATGCTCACTTCTGCTTGATGTTTGGTAATGTAGATCGGCTGCGGTAACAACCGCGGAGGTCGAAATGCGGCTCTTTTTGGCGGCGGACCGCATCATGAGCGCCTCGATTGTACAATGAACCTACTTTATATAATCATTTGTATTCGGCTCTCCCAATGGGAATCCAGTCGCGTATATCAGCTTTATCATTCTCTCCCACATAGATCTCATGCGATGGGGCGATATGACTTCAGGCCGCAAAGAGTCCATCAAACCGCAACGCAGCTCCTGAAGTCGGAACGAATCGCCAACCCTCCTCCCTGGTACAATGTTGTTGGGTCCATAACACCAGCTCAAACACTCGTACGCACACAACCGATTCCCCATCAGTGGAGAAAGAATGGACCCAAAACGAGGAAGGCAAGCAAGCTATTTCAACCACAAAATATATGCTACGAGGAGGATATGCTACGGAAGGATTTCTTCAAAGATCATCCATGGGAGCTCGCTAGACCACGTATGATTATTGAAGATGATGGCAAGGACTCGGAGAAAACAGACTGGAGCAGAACAGCGCAAAAAGAAAAGGCTTTGACTGGGGAGAGGTTAGTACTTTTATCATTAATCCCGGACCCAAACTAAAGGAAACAGTGTGATACAACGACAGTTATGGCTGCGGCATAATGTACCAAATATCACACCTGCGCAAGCCTACGACCAAGCACGAAAGGAGTTCTACAATCTACGGCTACAGGAAGATGTGGAGCGAAGGGTAGCAAGAGAGGAAGCAATGGCCACTGGGGCGTTTTTCGGCCCTTCTGCACTCGATATCGGGACGCAATTGGAGGACAAGGAGTACGAGTTGTGGAAGGAGTGGGCCCTGAAAGAGATTGCTACAATGGAGCAACGGCAAGCGGCAATGTACACTGGCGGGATTGTAGAGAATGAGGAGATGGCAGCGGATGCCAATCCTGGGGAGCTTGAGGCTGGACTCGAGGAGGGTTCTGATCAGATACCGGCCCAGGGGCAGAGTGCATTTGGTGGCGCTACTGTCAGACCTTAGAAGACGTCAAGAAAGAAGCATAATGTCTCGAACAGGGTTCATATCACTTGATGTGATTAGCCGATATGATTCCTGCTTGTCGTCCACCATTGATTTCTGTCACGGACTGGTAAATGCCAATTATATCTTTGACCGACGGGCCAAACTCCCTACTGTGATGGAAGTTTTACTGGGAATTGGTTGGCGAACGGCAAGTGTGCATCATCGCAAGGAGACCAGATCACGGAACAACGATGAGGCATGTTCACGTATTGCGAGGGAGCATCGTCGTAGGGAGTTTCACAATGATGTATCATTCGCCACGCAAGCTATGCAACATCATGTTCCCACTTCGAAGCACTGGTGATCCCCCGCTCGGCCGAACATACAAGATACGGCACTTAATCGAAGAGACCAAAGCCCATATCTTCGTCCGACTCTTCCTTTTCTTCTTCCTTCTCCGCCTTCTTCTCTTCTTCTGCAGGCGCATCTGCTGTCGCTCCTCCAGCACCGGTACCACCAGCAGGTGCTGCTGCGGCGCCTCCTCCAGATCCGACGTTCAGTAGCATATCCTTGACGTTCTTTCCCTCAAGTGCCTGTATTCTTTTATTCAGCGGGCTGTGTTTTCAGAACTTCGCCTGGTTCTCCCACACCGGATGCGTACCTTGGCGAAGAGAGTAGTCCATATCGACTCAACATCTTCAACGTTTGCGGCTTTGATCAGGGTTTGGAGCTTGTCGGCCTATGGAGCTGTATGAGTATCTCCCAGAGACAGCCGCAGCTACAGTAGTCAGACACTTACAGTAACATCGAGGTCATCATCCGCGAGGATGAGAGAGGCGTAGGAGACCGCAAGCTCCGAGTTCGACATGGCGAAAAAGCGTGATGGTGTCTTCGAGTGTGGGTGGTAGTTGAAGACGGTCGTAATGAAAGGCGAATTAAGAAATTCGATGTGTGGATTTAGGTCGGCTCGCTTACTGCTTGACTATATACCGCCACAGAGCTATTAGCTGCTTTGGTGGGGCCTTATCTTAGCGTCCTCTGAGCACTTGGCATGTGCGGAGAGCGGAATTTTGGTTCTCAAACGCTGGCAATCTGAATTATCAAAGGATTCAAAGTGCCACCGGAACTCGCTCTGCTTCTCTCCATTCCTACCTCTACACACAAGTGGCAATGCTACCCAGCCCATAGGCTTTTTCCAACATGACCGACTCCCCGGCTGCTCAGGCCCCGCTAGATCCGAACGAAGCACCCATCCTTGATCGTGTGCTCGCTGTCCGAGGCAAGCTATCAGTGTTAAAGCAAGACAAGTCGACATATGTCAAAACACATGACGTTCTTGCCCTCTATGATGAAGTAATTGAACAAGTACATCAGCTCAACGTATTACGAAAGGAGCACGAGAGGCCTCTGGAACAGAACCGAGGTTCGTTCTTCCCAGTTGGGCGGCCGGACTATGGGGCGGAGGCTGATATGTCTTCGAGATAGTGGACAATGTCCTCGACGACTGCTTCCAATTGATATCTCTGTTCTTCTTGACCATTGGCCGCAACAATGAAGCTCCTGCTGTGTAAGCTCGATGCCTACACGATCCTGTCCAGCAATGGACTGACCTCTGTCTGTTCATTAGTTACTCCGTGACCTCTACTATCAGGGCATGTTTTCAGTGATCCCCTCATGCTCGTGGCCTTACTGACTGTACCCAGCGACTACTCGATCATCTCAAGGAGGCCGCTTTCTTTTCCGCGAAAGACCTCGACTCGGCTACACATACGTTGGACAAGATGCAAGATACCCTGACACGAGGAAAGGAGACTTATTCACCCGATCTCTTGACCTTGCTCGAGCTTCGTCTTGATACCTGCCGCAATATTCTCGCTGAGCTGCACGCTTCTTTGGCTGATCTGTCCCCTGCGTTAACGCCTGTTCATGAGAGATTAGTTTCGATCTTGCGCTCGATATCTGCGGCGAACACACGCCAAAAGGTTCACCTTCCCATCACGCCTTTCTCACACAACTCGATAACAATGATTCAGTTCCCAATCGCAGAAGTCGAGGGATTCCGAGATCAACTCAAAGGGATTCAAGGTACTATGGTCGATGGTAAATTTCTAGCAGAAGATGGCACTGCACCGGCAGGCCAAGCTATCGTCGTGGGGCTTTTGGACCGCTGCTTGCTTTGGTCAGACATCGTCCTTACAAGGTATGTCTCATGAATGCGGCAGAGTCAATTGGCTGCACAGCACTGACACCTCCCTTAGGAAAGGGAAAATTGACGAGCGCTTCAAGACCACATATGACAATTTATACGATATACGAAATCAGCTGGAAAAGTTGACGCTGACCCAAGCCTGGTCATTGCGCGAGACCGACCTGTACAATTACCAGCGGCAACTGGATAGAATCGACGAATCTCGCATCAATGGAAACTTTGAAGATCCGACAGGATATAAGGCAGATCTTCATGCACAAAGAGTACGGCCCTCCCATTGATACTATTGCGAAAGACTGGTACTAACATTCAAAGACACTGCTGTACCTCATTCGCCGTAGCTACGCCTATATTTACAGTCTGATTATATCGTCCGAGCCAGTTTCAGAAGCACTTCTACCAGTTTTTAACCAATTGCAGACTCTGCGTCGATGTTTGATCGAAGTTAAACGCTCCGGGGGTATTTCTTCGGCTAGAGAGCTGTACCCCTACAGCATGAAGGTATGCCAACACCCAGGTCCCAAGTCGAGCGTGAGGAGTAGATTGCAGCTGACTCGTGTAGCTGAATTCCATCGACAACATGCGTGTCGATGGTAAGTTCCTGGTGGGAGATGATATCCCTGAAGGCCAGGGCAGTGTGAATTCATTGCTGGCGGAATGTTTTGATATCTCATACGAATTGAGGGTTCAGGCCGAGGAAGACCACTCGGAGTAAATCCGTCAATTCTGGCGAGCTCATGGATTACAAGATTAATTCACTCTTGGTGCGGCGTTGACGGTATGTAAACAGAGAGGGCAGCTCCAGGCGTCCAGGCATGGTCCCTGAATGGCGATTTCCAGATCTCCAGGGTATCATTTGCCCCTTCAGCCTTCGCCTCAGCACATATTCATCTTTTTGGACGCGGAATGATATCAGCGGCTGGGGAAGGTTGTCCATAATGAATGCTATTTCGTTGACGTGTTGGTCCTACAAGCTCACTTTCATACATCCCCAGGATGAACACAGGTATGATCTCGTGGCCTAGGTACGCTTGGTGGCTTGTCAGAGCATTAGTCGCGGCTCGGTCATAGTTACGTTAGTCGATTCTCTTACCAATTGCAGAGCGACAGACTAAATCAACGGCCGTACTGACTTGTGATTCTCTTTTCAAGATTATTACCCGCGGAATCTTACTTCTAATCAATCATCAGACCTTTTCCTGTGGGTTTACAGGAGCCGTCACATGGAGCGAACAACTACTTCTGATGGAAGAGGTGAAGACTCCATTATAATTGCCTCCTCTTCCGCAATCGTTCATTCCTGTCCCACCTCATCAAGTAATAGAGCAGTGGCTTGTCTGGAATCCTCCGCTACACAAGGTTGTAACTTCATCTACCGTGTTTCGTTTCTACGGGACCTTGGGACGCGCACACTACGCTTGAAACGAGTGCTATTGAATTAATAACGATCGTATATACTGAAGGATTTGAATCATACACAGAAAGACTATGAATTGACTATCAATGTCGCCATCTGAGCCCAGTGATGTATAAGCTGCTTTTCCATAGTAGGGGCGCTAAAATGGCAAGCTCACGCTCAGGAGAGTACTAATCCTCGATCTGCTCTTCAATCGATCGCCTTTCCAGATCTCATTTTTTCCTTCGACGTCCTGAAAGCTCTTGTAGAGTGCTATCGATCGCCTCCACTCCGCTGCTCGCGCTCGCTACCACAGCACTCTGTGCCCTTCTCCCGCCAGCCTCTGCTCTGCCTGCTGCCGTCGGACTGACTACCAAAAACCCCGGCGCAATCACTGATTTCCAATACCTCTTATATGACATCTCTGACCTGTTCAGCATACGTACGTACTACAGAATTTTGCGGAACCATTGACGCCGACGCTAAACGGATAGTCCGCGCACCAAAATTTGGGTGGCGCAACCACCAACCTCAAGTAGAATAGGATATAACCCTATAACAGGCCTATAGATAGGTATATCATTGATTCATAGACCGGTATATAGTAGGCTCATAGTAGGACTATAAACAGTTGTTCAATAGAGCCCTGATAGGGTAGATAATAGGGTTAATTCGGGCGCATACTAGAGAATAGGCCATTATGGAGTATGCCATAGAGTATACCATGGAGCATACTATAAGGTAGTAATAAGATATACTATAGAGCAACAATGGGGCATACTATAGAGTATACCGTAGAGTAATAATAGAGTATACTATGGAGTAATAATAGGCCATACTAGGGCGTAGTAATAGGGTATACTATAAAGTAATAATAGAGCCTGTATACTAGGGAGTATACTATAGAGTAGTAATAGAGTATATTATGAAACTATAATAAGATATATTATAAAACGATAATAGAGTATAATATAGAGTAATAATAGAGTATACTATAGAATAGTAATAGAGTATACTATAAAGTATATTATAGAGTAAAAAAGGGGTATACTAAGTATAGAGTAATAATAAAATATACTATAAAATATACTATAGAGTAATAATAGAGTATACTAGAGAGTATATTATAGAGTAGTAATAAAGTATATTATAGAACGATAATAGAGTATAATATAGAGTAATAATAGGGTATACTACGGAATAGTAATAAAATATACTATAGAGTCTATTATAGAGTATATTATAGAGTAATATATATTTTATTATTTCTTTATAGTATGGCCCATTACTACCCTATAATATATTATATTATTAATCTATAATATACTCTATTATTACTCTATAATATACTCTATTATTACTCTATAATATACTTTATTATTCCTCTATAATATAGTTTATTACTACTCTATAATATACTTTATTACTATTTTATAATATATTCTATTCCTACTCTATAGTATACCCTATTACTACTCTATAGTATACTCTATTATTACTCTATAGTATACTTTATAATATACTTTATAATATACTTTATAATATACTTTATAATATACTCTATTATTACTCTCTAATATACTTTATTATTACTCTATAATATACTCTATAATATACTCTATTACTACTCTATAGTATACTTTATTACTATTTTATAATATATTTTATTATTACTCTATAGTATACCTCTTTTTTATAATATAATATACTTTATTTCTACTTTATAATATACTCTATTACTACTCTCTAGTATAGTTTATTATTACTCTATAATATATTTTATTATTACTTTATAATATACTCTATAATATACCTTATTACTACTCTATAGTATACTATATTCCTATTTTATAATATACTTCATAGTTACTCTATAGTATACTTTATTACTACTCTATAATATATTTTATTATTACTTTATAGTAACCTCTATTCTAGCCTATTTTATAGTATATATTATATATAGTTTTATTAACGACTTTACTATAATATTTTTATACTATTAATTATAACTCTATTATAAAGTTACTATATACCGGTCTATAACTCTATTATATACTTGTCTTTAACTATATTATAAATCTATATTTTATTTTACTTTATATTAATAGTTATTTTATTTAAATTTTAATACGTGAGTTATTTATTTAATATTAATATTAATAGTTCCGTAAAAAATTAATTTAAATAAAATAATATTATATTTTAATCTAAAGCGCTATAAGCGCCCTTGAGAATTTTATTTTCTTATAAGAATCTCTAAATTTAGATATACGCTACTAATTTATATCTCTAGTTATAGTTTTTATTTATAACTCTATTTATAATTATAGCTCCTATTTATGATTATAGTATATTTTATATATAGTTATAGCCCTATTCCATTCATGGCCAAGGCCTCTACTTATAGTTAAGGTATTTATTTATGTATCGCTGTCGCACTCCTAGAACTGTCACTAAGGTATACATGTACTATCGCGTGCTTGGGCGTCTCCCGCGTTAGGATTTCGCGCGAATCGATCGAATCCGGGAATCAAAAGTTGCTGGCGTTAGGGGGTAGTTCCGGGGGGTCGCTACCTTCGATAGAGGCGATTATAGAACATCATATATACGCGTATATATAGGCCATAAATGGGGGTATACGCGCATCTATGGAGGCAAGAATGGTCATGTATGCGCGTATCTATGGGCCATGAATGCGCATATCTATGGCAGCATTAATGGCCATGTATACGTATATCTATGGGCCATGAATGCGCATATCTATGACAACAGTAATGGCCATGTATGCGCGCATATCTATGAGGGCAAGTATGGCCATGTAAATACATAATCCTAAGCGAAGGCCTTGAGAATCCAAAATAATCCTAAACGAGCCTAAGCGGGCCTAGATACTCCGAGTAAATTAAGATTCTATTAAATCATAATACCTAGGGTATATATAGTAATATAAAAATTTAAATTTAAATTTAATAAAGATCTTTATTATTTAATAGAAGAGTTGATTTTTAAAGAACTTTAAGAATTAGAAATAACTAATTAAATTAATTATATAATAATATATTTAATTATAAAATTAATAGTTTATCGATTATATTATTAATTAATAAAGTTAATATAAAAGTTATATATTATATATATAATCTTTAGCCCGAATCTTAATTATTAAAACCTACGTCGATAAAATAAAAAGTGACTCGATTATAGTTTAAGGCGCTCGACGGGCGCTTTAAAAATCTTAAATATAATATTTATCTATTAATTCGACGTATACCCGAGATATATAGTTAAAGAGCCTAGAGTTACTCGGGCGTATATTAAGTAAATTTAAAACGAGTATTAAATTAATAATATATTATTAATTTTAACTCTTATTTATAGCCCCTATTTATAATTATAATTATATAAATCTATTTATAATTATAGTCTTATTCTATTTATAGTTATAACTTTATTTTTATCGTATTTTTATAATTATCGTTATCGTAACTTTTATAACCGCTATCGTATACTTTAATATATATTTTAATATATAGCCTACGTATTACCCTAATAAGGATTTCGTTTAAATCGATCGATTCCGAGGATTAAAATTTACTAGTATTAAAGATCGTTTCAAGGAGTCGTTATCGTCGATAAAGATAATTATAGAATATTAAAATTTTAAATAATAAATTACGTAATTTTCTAAAATTAAAACTCTTAAAATATCGGGTTTAAATTATATTTATAAAGAGTTCGATATTTATTTTATAACGGTCTTAAGCGCCCGTCGAGTATTTATCGAGTATAAAACCGTTTAAAGAGGCGCTCGACGTATATTTAAAACTACTCGAGTATTTTAAATCTATTTTAAGCGCCCGAAGTAATTTATCTTTAAACCTCGAACTATTAAAACTAGTTTTTAATTTACCGAAGTAGTTTTAATATAATATAATAATTATCTCCTTCTCTAAAGAATTCGTCCCGAATTTAAATATTAAAATATTTAAAAAAACTCTTTAAACCCGTAAAGAAAATAAGGGAAAGAATAATAAATAAATAATATAAATAAAATATATACTTCTCGATAAATATTAATATAGAAGATTAATAGTCTTTCGTAGATATTCTTTTTTATTAATAATAATTATTCGTAAAACTCTCTAAACTTAGTATAATAAATAAAGAAAATAATATTATAAAATCGATATATATAACTTAAAAATAAAGTATAAAGATACGATTTTTATATCCCTATAAAGAAATATAATAATACGTATTTATATAAATTAATAATTATTAATATATATATTAATAAACGCTCGATAAAAATCTTTAAAACTATTTAAAAAATAAAGGAAAGAATATTTCTAAAATAAATATTATTAATATATATACGTAACGCGAATTTATTTACTCGGCGCGTTTATAACGGATTAAATAAAATATATTCGTATAACTTTATAACCGAATCTTTATTTAAATTAGGGATTAATTAAATAACTTATTAATTTATTAAATATCCTAATTTATTTTATTTATAAAGAAGCGGAGCTCGTTTATAATAAATATTAATTTACGATACTCGATAGGCGGTGAATAAATTATCGATTAATAAAAATTTAAAGAAATCCTAAATTTTATAAAATAATTCCGAAAAGAGTTTACTAGTGAGTCGTATAATAATAATAAATTTTAATATTAATTATAATTTCAGCCTCCGCCCTTAATATTTTATTTCTTTAATATTATTATATTAACTTCTTATACGTATTATTTTATATATTTCTAATATTTAAATTTATTAATATAAAGTTATAATATTTAGAGTATTTATAATAATATAGAAGTAAATATAAAGTCTTAATAGAAAAACAATCTTTAAAATTAAATAATAGAATTAATCTCTAAAGAATTAAAATAAGAGCTCTAAATTTTTTATTTCTAAAAAAAACTCCGGAGTACTAAAAGTTATAATATAATAATATAATATATATAAAGTAATTACGCCGTATACTCTCTTTATAAAATTTATATATTATTTAATAATTACTATAGAGTTAGTTTTAATATAATATAATAATTACCTCCTCTTTTAGAGGTTTCGTCCTCGAAATTAATCTATATTAATTTAAATCTCTAATATTTTTAAATAAAAGAGTATAATTATATAAGAATTCGAAGTAAATAGGGTATATATATAATACCTACGCCTTTTATTTAATTCTATTAATCTCGTAGATTTTTAGTAATAATATATTAATAAAAAATCTTTAAACCTAGTAGGAAAAAGAGAGGGAAATAAATTATATTTTAAAATTAATATTTCGTCGTATATAATTCGTATACTAGTATAGTTATATAATTGTGAATTATATTAAATATTCGATAAAAACTTTAAAATCTAAAGAGAAAAGTAAAGAAAAGAATATTATAATTATTATTAAAAATTATAAACCTTTATTATTAATAGAGTTTTAATAATCTCGGTAACGGAGTAAATATATACGGGTAACGGTTTCAATATAAATATAAAGTCTTTATATATCTTTTATCTTTTCTTTTTTTATAATATTTTATTATTTTCTATATATATAAACTCCTATATAGTTACTATCGATAACTATATTATATTCAGATTTTTATTAGTTTATAATTATCTCGGTCGTATCTTTAATCTCTCTTCTTCGAGGTTATAAATCTTATTTATATATTCTATAAATAAGACTATAGTTAATATATTATAATTTAAATAAATTTTTCTTTTCTTCTTTTAAATTTATTTCTTTAATTTTATAATTATTAAAATAAATAAATAAAATTATTTTATCTTTAAATAACTTATTTATTTATATTTTAAAAGAATTAATATTATTATAATAATTATTTTAGTTTTAAATTATTAAATTTATACTTTACTTTATTAGTAATACGTATATAATTTAATTTTTTTAATATTTAGTATATTAGTTTAATCTCTACGATATACGATATTGATAATAATATTTAGATATTTAATATATTTTTAATCTTTACTCTCCTTAAAATAACCGCCTACTTCGCTTTTATCTTTTTTTTTTTTTTTTTATACCTCCGTTACTTTAAATAAATAAACCTAGATAATTATATTTTATATAATAAAGTATTATATATAAAGTATATTTATTACGTAAAGAATAAATATTTATATAATTCTATATATCGTCTACGATCTTAAACCGAATTATATTAATATATTTAAATTTCTTTTAAATTTTATATCTTTATAAATTCTTTTTTTAATTATCTAGAATATTAAAACCCTAATAAATATCTTCGTTAACGTATTATTAAGTATATAAAAAATATTCTAATTTTTCTTTAAAAGATTAAATCTAGAAGTAGTAATAATAAGAGGGGAAAAGATATATTATAATTAATATCTCGACTTATTATAAATATTACGAGAATATATAATATTTTTTATATTCTAATAAATTAATAAAGCTCCGATACGATTCGTATATTAATAATTTTTTAAGGAGGGATTATTACCCGGGATACGAGTATATTTTAAAATAATATTATTTAATATTAACTAGATAATTTATTTAAATCGATAGATAAAGATAAAATCGAAAATAAAATTAATAATAAAGCCGACTACGAAGCTAAAGAAGAAGTTTATATATAATATATATAAGATATTTTTAAATATAACTCTCTTCTCGGTTTTAATCTCGTTATCGACTAATTTAATATATTTTATTTTAATAATTTTAATATTATTAATCCTATCTTTCTCTTTAATTATATATAAAAAGTTATAACGTCTAAACGTAAAGTTCTTTTAGTTAAGAATATTATTATTTCCTCCGATTTTTTAGAGCCTCGCCTTTAATATAGCGGTATAAAGAATATAAGTCGTTATATATTAAAAAAATTAATAATTTCTTATACCGTTTTTAAAGAAGAAGTTAAAGAAAAAATAAATAATTAGATTTATAATTAGATTTCCCGCCCTCGTTTTTTAATTTAATTTCTCGGTTATAATTTTATTTATAAATCGCCGAGTCTTAATATTAAAAAGATTAATTATTTTAAGCGAAAGCCTACCCGCGAGCGCGCTATAAACTATAAAGATATATTTCGTTCGAAGTCTACTAGTAAGAAGTAGTTAATAATAATTAATAATTAATAATATTTCTTTTTCCTACTATTTATTTTCTATATCTTTTTTATTTTCGTATTCTCTTCGAATATTTTTTATAGTTCTAGTATATTCTCTAAAATATTTATATTGATTTATTTATTTGAGGTCTCTAGTTATCCTAGTTATTTTATAAAATAAAGTACCTCGCTCTTTATCTTCTTCTTTTTTAATACTTTTTCTATTTATTATTTATTCGTATTATTTATTAATTCTAGTAATAATATATTAGGAATCGAGATATTATTTTATCATCGATAATACGACTTTAGAAGGGAGATATATATAAAAAATAAAAATTCGATAACTAGTTAATAATACTAGACGGTATATTCATATTCCGATAATATCCAAAGTCTTAAATAATCTAATTATTTTATAAAAGAATTTCTTATTTAGTTATTTTTATATTATATTTTTAGTTAATTATAATATAAAACTATTTATATTAAATAATTTTAGTTTATATCTTTTATTATAGTTATACTTTTATACCTCGAGCGCGATAATTTAAATTTTTATTAAATACTCTCTTAAAGTATTTAATTTTTTAATTCTTTTTTATATAGATAATATTTCTCCTTTATATATCTCGCTCTCGAGACGCGATTTAAGGGATAGATTATAATTCTAAATAATTCTAAATAATATCCATTTAATTATCGTATACTATATATTATTATATATTTATTTTATTATAAATAAAAGTATTATTTAATTATTTTATTTATTTAAATAAAAAGTTCTTAAGAAGTATTTTAGAGTTTAGTTCTATTATTTTATATTATTATTTATTTACGGATAAAATACGGTATTTAAGCGTCTTTTAATTTTTAAATAATATATCTCTAATTAAAATATACTCGTAAAGATAGAATCTCTATTAGAAATAATCTTATCGAGAACTCTAAACTTTAGAATTATTTTTTCGAATATTGATTTTATTAATCCAATAAAGTCGATCGTTTTAATAATCAAGATATATCGTAATATTTTTATATATTTTTATTTATTATAATAAAGATCATTATATTATATATATATTTATTAATTATAATAAAGATTATATTATATATATATCTATTTCGTTTATTTAGAGGTAAATTAATAATGAAATTTATTATAATTTCTTTCTACGGACCTATAAGATATAATAGAGAATTAATCTTATTATAAAAATAATATCGATAAATCTTAACCCACTATTATATATTATATATATCGATATATTTTTATATATCGGCCTTAAAATTATTTTAGAAATATTTTTTGAAAAATAAATTCATTAAATTTTCAATATTAAAATACCCTATTTAAATATTATTATAATATTATTTAAATAATTCTTCGCGGACTAATTATTCTTTAAATATATAAATTTTATTATTATATTTAAAAATTAATATAAAGTCTAAAGTTTATACTCTAACGAAATACTAATAATTTATTTATAAAATCTCGGCGATTTTTATTTAAAAAAAGGAATTATCCTTTTATAAAATACGAATTATTTTAATTATTAATAAATTTTTAATATTATAAATCATTTCGTAAAATATTATTAATTTAATAATAATATATAGAATAAATAATTTATAATTTATAGTTCTAGCGATAAAATTAAATAATTCCTTTATTATATTATAATTAATTAGAATTTTTAGAATTTTTAGAATTTCCTATCTAGATATTAACTCCCTAGGCCGAGATAAATATATTATTAAAAATTATATCTTTTTTACAATAAATCTTAATAACTTTAATAATATAAATTTTATTTATATTAGATATTATATAACGCCTACGGATATACTATTTAATATTAACGAAATATTATTTATATCTAGATATTTTATATTTATAAATATATTTTATATTATAACGAAAATAAAATCTTAACTAGTATCTTCTAAATTTAATAACTTTTATTATAATATAAATAATATATAATTCAAAAAGTTATTCTAGTCTTTATAATTAAAATAATATAAAAAATTATCGGTTAAATTACTTTTCCTAGAATAATAAGAGATTAAGAAATTAAAAAATTTAAATTTTATTACTTAACGCGCTTAACGATTATTTAATTATTTAATATTTATAAAATCTTTTAAGTTATTATAATTAATTAAGACTTCTATTTTATATAAATTACCCTCGAGGTAGTATTATTATTATTTAAATATTATAATAATTATAAAGAGTTTTTTATTATAAGTTTTATATTAAAATTCTAAACTTTATATTTTACGAGACTAGAAAACGACGGGATATTATTAATTATTATTTTATAATTATATTAGAATCGTAGTTACGGTAAAATTAGAAATATTTATTTTAATCCGAATTTTTAATTCTAGATTAAAGTATATAAAAATAAATATATATATAACTATATCGCGAAATAAATAAACTTTTTACTTCGTTTTTTTAAATTATTCAAATAAACTAAATTTCTTATTATTTTAGTTTCTTTTTAATAGATTTTATTATTAGGTTTATTATCTATAAATAATAGTAGATAAATCGACGATAAAAATTAATAAAATCTAAAAATATTTATATATTATAATAAAACTTTGGTTTTAGTTAGAACTAAATTATATTAATTTTATATTCGTTTATTAATACGCCTTCGGTATTTATAATAAATCTTAGAAATTTAATTAATTAAATAAAGAACTCGTATTTCTTTAAACTCGCGAATAAAGAATATTTTTATAAATATTCGAGTATTTATCGTATATAATTAAAATACTTCTCTTTTAAATTTAAATTAATTAGAATATTATTTGAATATATAATATAAAATATATTAATTAAACCCGTTAACGATCTATTAATATAAATCCAAAAAATAATAAATATATTTTTATTAAACTAAAAAATATTATTATATATTCGAAAAGATTATATTATATACGAAATATTATCTTTTATTTATATTATAAATATATTAATAAATATAACTAGTCCGCTATTAGCGCGACTACGTAATATTAATTATTATAATAATTTACTACGCTTCGTAGCTCCTTTACCGGGTCTATTTCTATTAGTTTAATAATAATTATATTCGAGGTACGTCCCCTCCTTATATATTTTATTATATTAATCGCTACGGAATCGATTATTACGTAAAGATAAATTATAACCGTAAGTTTTAAGGCGGTATATATTAATAATAATAAATCTCTAAATCTTTCCGAAGGAAGGTAAGAAGGTCTATATATTAATATACCCGTATTAATAATAAAACTCCTAAAGAAGAATATAAATATAATTTAATAAATAAGGAAATTACCTAGTAGCGTAAAGTATATAGTAAAATAATAATAATTAGTAGGTAAACCTCTACTATAATCGTTAACCTATAGAATTAATTAACGGCGGCGAATTAATATATTAAGAAATTAAAGGCGATAAATAAAATTCTCGAAAAAAAAACCGAGAGTTTCTATTAATATAAACGGGACCTAAAGAGTCCTAAGGAAGATAATATCCTTAAGGACTATATTAGGGAGACTATATCTTCTTTTAATAATTCCGATAATAACTAAATCTTTTATATAATATAATAATAATATTGAATTTTTATTTTTTTTAAATCGGCGCTAGTTAAATTTACCTAGATATATTATTTAATAATATATTCTAGGCGTCTATATAAACTATACCTAAAATAAAAATATTCTTATAAATATAATATCTTATCGCTATCGTATATAAATAATTTAATAATAAATTAAATTTATTTATATCTTAAAACTATATAATAAAGTTATAAATATAAAGGAGAATATCCGTTATATAAATATTAATATAAAAGTAGTAATATTTACTTTTAATATCGGCTCCGTTTACTCCGCTTTATTATTTTATATAACTAGGTAATCTCTTTAATTATATTTATATATTTATATTTACTATCCGCCTATTTAAAGGTTTTAATTAATTTATTAATATTAATAAACTCTTCGTTTAATAATTATTAATTATATTCTTCGCCTTAATTAGTTTATTTAACTTTATATTAAATATTTTCTTTATTTTTAATTTTATCGATTACTTCTTCTACCTCCTATAATTTATTATTATTAATAAATTCGGGGGCTTATATAAAAGATTCCGTCGTATTAATATAATCGCGAAGATAATATAATTTAAGTAACGATATATAAAAGGTATTATAAATTTTATATATAGAAAATAGTAGTAGGCGGTAAGTTTATACTTTTATTTTATTAATAATCTTAAAGGGCCCTATAAATTTATAGGATAATTTCTTATTTAAGCGCTTTTACTTTAAGTTCTTTATTATTAATATAATTAAATTATTAATTTTATAACTTTATAGTTTATATATTTTATTATATTATTTAATTTAGTATTCGGTAGCGCTTTATAAATACTTTATAATTATATTCTTTAAAGTTTATAATTATTATACTTTATTATTTATAATTAATACTCTTTTTTCCTTAGAGTCGTCCTCGACCTCCTAACGGATTTTAGGATAATAACCGTATATATAGAAAAATATTATTATTCCGATAACGGTACTCTAATTATTATTTATTAAAAATTCTACTATAGGTAGTAATCTAGCCTAATTTATTTATTTATTATTAATAAATATACGTAAATAATACTTTAATATTTAATTTTGATATTTTATCTACTTATTTATTTAAGAGTAAAAGATAATATTTAAATATCGTTTAATTTTCAAATAAAAATATATAACCGATTAAAATACGTTTATAAAAATAGAGCCTCTATCGCTAATAATACTATTAAATATACTATAGCGATAAATAATTTTAAAATAAAATACTTTCGTTAATTAAGTAGTATCGATTTTAATAATTATAAATATATATTTAATTATTTTAATAAATCGATTTATAATAATAAAGATAACGTTATAAACGGTATCTTTATATTTACTAGGCGGTAAATTAGTTATAAAATCTATAAAAATTTCCTTCTATAATTAAATAATAATAAGAAGCGAATTTAATTCGTTATATAAATAATATCGCGGCGCCTTCGTCCGCTAATATATATCGTAAATTTTAATATAGTTCGTAACTTACTTTAGGCTACCGTCCTAGAAAAAATTTCGGGTAAATAATTTATACGACTTTATAGCGCTAAAATAGTTTATTAAAGAATTATTATAATACCTTTTTATAAATTCTTCCTTTAGAGCTTTATTTCTTAATATATAAAAATAATTATTATATTTTAATAATCCCTCGGAGTCTATAGCCTATATTTTATTCTTTATATAATAGCGGTTCTTTAATATATTCGCTCTAGTTCGAAAAGAGTTTATTTAATTATTATAGATTTATAATTCTTAAATTAATATTTTGATAGGCTTTTTAGGATTATTATATATAGTTTTAAATACTATTATAATATCCCGCTTTAGAATTACTACTTTTAATTTCATAATCTAAAAAGTAGAGGTTATAATTATTTTTATTTATTTATTTTTTTCCGATAATTAATTATTAGTCTAAAGAGTAAGTTTATTCTAAAGTATTAATAATAATTTAATATTTAACGGCGATACTCCCTTATAATTAAAGCGCCGCGACGGTATATTAATAAAATTTAATTTTCTAGCCCGATAAAAGATTTTAAAGTTATAGGTAGTTAATTTAAATATTTAACGGGCCTATTTAAAATTTAACTCTTTCTATTTTATAAAACTCTTTAAGTTATTATAATTAATCTAGATTTTAATATAATAGGGGCTACCTTCTAGATAGTATTATTATTATTTTATTACTATTATAATAACGAGTAATTTTTAATTATAAATCTTATAGTTTTATTTTAAGGGATTTAATTTCCGCGACTAAAATATTATAAGGCGTTAATAATTATCTTTATCTTATTATAATAATATAAAATTAAAATTAAAGTTAGAAGTATCCGTCTTTATATATAATTATTTAGTTAGATTATAATAGCGTAGAAAAGGCGTATTTACGAATATATTTTATAAAATCTAAAACGTTTCTATAACGCCGTTTATTTATTTTAACGAATTTACTTTTTTATTTACTTTACTACCTTTAAATAGGCTAGTAAATAATATAGTTATATTAAAATAACTATAAATAAACCGCTTATAGAAGTTAGCGAAGCCTAAAAAGATTTATACTTCTTAATATATTTTTAGTTAAGATTATTCCTTAATAATTTTAATATATTCCGGGTCTATAACTACTTTATTAATAAATATAATAAAATTTAAAAACTCGACCGTTTCGGTATTAAATTAATACTTCTTAAGGTTAATAAATAACTAGAATTAATATAATCATTTAAGTATTTATTTAATATACCGTTAATATTCCGCCGGATTAATACTATAAATTAGGATATTATCTAGATATACTATATCTATTATATCTACTAAATTTATAAATATACGGTTAATATAAGTTTAAAATATTACCGGTGCGTTAGCGAGCCTAAAAGGTATGTCCAAATATTCGAAATAACTATAACGAGTTCGGAAAATAATTTTCTATTTATCGTTTTCCTTAATCTAGATTTTATAATAAATATCCTTAAGGTCTAACTTCGTAAAGATTTTAAAACTATATAAACGGTTTAATATCTCGGTAGTTAAAGATAATAAATATCGATTTTTAATAATTACTACGTTTAAGTCTTAATAATTAATATAAAAATATAACCTATTATCCTTTTTAAATATAAAAAGAATAAGTACTCTAACTAAAAAAATTAAATAACGAATTTAATCTTTATAGAGTAAGGATTCTAAATAGTATTATAACTCCGATAATTTAATTTAAAATAAATTATAAAGAGGCCTATAAGGCGGTTCTTTATTAATCTTTATCTCGATAATATAATCTCTTTATTTAAAAATAAATAGGGTACTCGCCTTTTTATTAGAAAAAATATTATAAAATCTTATAAATTCTTTAGGAATCTTTAAGTTAAGAAATTCTTCCTATTTATTTTATATTATTATAATATATATAACCGCGAATATATTCGGTTTATTTTTAAAACTACTAGTAAATTCAGCCGGTTCCTTAATTTATAAATTACTAGAATTAATTTTAAACCGCTATTAATCCGCTTTGAAATTAATTAATATTTTTAATTAACGTAATCTAGGTATACCTAAAATAATATCTAAATCTTTAAAATTTATAATATAGAATAAAGTACTATATTTACGCCTTTAATTTTAACTATCGACTATTTAATAGTCTAATTAATATACGTTATAGTAATATATATTTTACCCGCTAATTACTTTAACTAATAATAAAATAACGTTATAAAGTTCTAGTTTATTTTTAATAATAAACCGTTATAAAATTAAATTAATCTACGCTTTAAAATTAATTAAAATAATAAATTATTTAATTTTATCTTAAAGAGTAATCTAATCTTTAGAAAGAATAAAAAAGTATATTTTTATTAATCGTTTTTCTTACTCTTCTTCCGAGGCGTGAGTTAGATTTAATTATTTTTTACCGATATCGCGCCGACGTATATAATTAACTTATCTAGGTCGGGATATTTAAACTTAATATAACTTTCCATTTTATAATAATAATAAATAATCTTATTATACGAAGAATTAGTAGTATTAATTTTACGTTTATTACCCTTCTTTTTTAAATATATTTATTTAATACTATCGCCGGTATTAAATTTAATAATTCGGTTTATTATAAGTTTTTCTTTATTAGAGTTCTTTAACTAGGAACCCGAATTAGAATTAAAACCGCCTATTAATTATATATACTCTAGATTCTTTTTTTATATAATAGTTTAGGTAAGAATTTCTTCCCTTTAAATAAATTTACTATTAATATTAAGAATCTTATTTTTAAATTTAGATTTAAATTTAGTTAAAAAGAAATTTACTTTATACTCCTCCGAAAACGGGGGTAATTAAGTTTTTATTTCCTTAAAATAAGTCTTAAATAACGATATTTTTTAATAAAACTATTATTTAACTTCCTCCTACTTTTTATAAATAAAGAGATAACGATTAATTAAATCCGTTATTAAATTAAAAAAAAACTTTTTAAAAAAGCGGAATATAATACTAGCTAAATTATATAAATCGTAGTACTTATACTACTACGTTAAAGAGTTACTTTTTAACGAGTTTATATAGTATATAATTCTTAAATAATCGGTAGTAAAATATTTAGGACTAATTAAAAATTTAATATTTACGTCGCGGAACTAGTATAAATATTTATTTTCGCTTATACTTTTATAAGAACGTATTTTATTAGGGCGTAGTATTTTCGTTTTAATAAAAATATCCTTATTAAATATAATTAAACTTATTATTATTTTACCGGTAAATATAATAATTAGAGGACCTTTATTATAAATAATAGATTCTATTAATACTCCGTTAACGGGCGTAAAAGTAATAGGATTATATAGTCTTTAATTTTAAATTTATAATACTTTTAACTTTTACTATTATTTAAGGCGACGGTTTTCTTCTCTAATAATTTTAAATTATATATTTAAAGTCTCTTCGGGGGTAGTAATACCTTCGAATTTACTATTATTTTTATAACGGGGGTCGTCGGAGGGGGCTTAATTAATATTATTATTATTAAGTTTTTCTAGACGTCTCGAGGTTAAACCCGATATTATAATAATAATAGGCCTTTTCCTTAGAAAGATTTAAAAAATTAGAATTATAATATTTAAAGCCGTTAATATAGAGCTAGTAATTTAGGAATAATATAAAAAATATAAAGTAATTATAAAATTCATTACTAGGTAATTTTTAAATCCTAGATTTAATAGTAGAATTAATCTCTAAGGATTTTAATAAAATGGGGGAATATTAACTCGATATAAAATTATTAAGAATTAGAACCCCGCGATACTAAGGCTAGAACCCTATGTCGATAAATAATAATATTATAGAGGTAGCGGAGCGTAGGTATATATAACGTACTAGCGCCTTTAGCGAGGCGTAGGCGTATATAATATACTACTACTTTATATTAATTTAACTCTTTATTAAAGCGTCGTCTAAGTATTTTCTTAATTCTATTAATTTAAGATTCGATTAATTATAAAGAGGTTTATATAATAAGTTACTCTTTATATTAATAATATACTCGTCGTCTTTATATAATAATAATCGACTTATTTCTTTATCTAAAAATATATTTTATAAATTTATAAATTTATCGGGAAATATAAATAGTACGATAATATAATTATTGAAAGATATTATATTAACGGTAGTATTACTTTTCTTAACTTTATCTTTATTAATAAAATCTTAATTAAAGAAAATAGCCTTAATATAAATTAATATATAATTAATTAATTATATCTTTAATAATTTCGTAAAATCCTTAAATAATTCTAATATATATATATATTCGGCGCGATATAGAATTATTAAATATATATATTATAATTAGTTTAAATTTTTTCCTTTTTTATAACTAGTATATTTATAATAATATAAGACCCTTTTTTATTAATAAAATAAAAGATATTATTATACTTTTTAGATTATCTCTATAAATTAATTAACTAGTAAAAGATATTATAAATATTATAATAATAAATAAATAACTCGTTTATTTATTTATAAATTAGTAAAGACTCGCTTTTAAAATACTTTAATTTATATTTTTATATAAATATCTTATTAATAATATTTATTTTAACTTTTAGATCTTTATTTATTTTAATATAAATAATTTTTATATCGATATTAATTAGATTTATAATAATTTTATTATTAATATTTATATTCGGTCGGGTTTTTATTTTTTTTTATTTTTTTGAAATAAAGATTTCCCCGAAAGTTTATTATTTTTTAACTCTACGATATAATTATTAATATAATAAATAATATCGGTAAGTCCGGAAAAATAGTTTTGTATTATCGCTACTTAATCGGTATATAATGCGTATTCTGTAGCCTTAGTAAGTCTTGGCGCCAAGATTATAAGATTAGAGTTAAGGTCTACGTAGGAATACTAAATTTAATCCTAAAAATAACTTTATAACCTTATAAGGTAACGCTAGTAAAAATCTAATTAAAAATTCGGAATTTAGGCTAAAAATGGATTTATTTAGATATCTATATTCCTATATAGAGGCTCTACTCTAGATATTATTAAAAGTTAAAGTTAAAAAAAAAGTTATAGAATCGCTACAGAATCGCTACTTAATCGATATATAATATACTTAGAATACGAGATATAAATAGATACGTATTTCTAGTATTTTACGTATTTTCGGTACAAAATACGTAGAAATCGAGGTTTCCGGACTTGTCGATAAATCTTTATCTTCTTCTCCGAATATTTATTAAAGTAGTAACCGAATTTATAATAATTAAAATATTTAATATCTTTAAGATTCTTCTCGATTTTATAAATTATATATATTTTATTAAAATTCTTATAATTACCGTTATTAAAATCTTATCTCTTAATATTAGATTTTTTATTATTATCTCCGCCTCTCGATTTTTTTTTATACTTTTTACAAAGTTCTAATTAATTATTTTAATTATTATTTTATTATTTTAAAGTCTCGATTAAAATTATATATATAATATATTATAGATAATACGAATTCGGTTCGTTTAATAGGAGTATTTTAGGTTTAATTAACTTTTATTAAAATATTAAATAATTTAATTTTTTTAATTATAAGGGCGTAATTCGGTTTCTAGGGTATTAAAATTTAATATCGTAATTTTAAATTAATTAATTATTCCACTAATATATATATTAATATTTAAAATTTATATTTATAACTCGATTTAAAGATTTCTTAATTATATTAAATAAATAATCCGAAAAGAATTTTTATATTTTTATATTTATTAAATAAAGTTCTTTATATTTATTTTATAACTTCTTAATTTACCTCTTTAAATAGGGTAATATATATAAAATCTTCTTTTTATTTATTCGAAAGTTTATAAATATTAAGCGGAATATAGTCTTTATATTTTAAATAAATTTTTCAATAATTTTATAAATTTTTAATATAAATATCCTATAATTTCGATAATTATAAATTACTTTAATTTATATTAAGACCGATTTAATTATAATTTATCGTCCGGTTATTTTTATCTTTTATAATTAATTTTTATAAATTATATTCGATTCTATTATTTATTTTACCTACGATAGTATATTATAAATTTTCGATATTCTTTTAAATTATAATAATAAAGGCCTCTTTTTCGAGGGCTTTTTATTTATATTTTAAATTTATAAATTTATAAATTATTAATCTATTATTAAATTAATATTCTTTAATAAATCTTCTATATTTTCGTCTAAAGTATTAATCTCCTATATCTCGTCTTTAGGACAGTTATTTTTAAAAAGATTATTTTTAATTTAAGTAAATTATTATCTAAAAAGATTAAAAAAGATTAAAATTATTAAATTATAATACCTAGAGTATTTATAATAATATGAAAATAAATCTAAAATCTTATTAAAAAAAAAATCTTTAGGGTTAAATAATAGAATTAATCTTTAAAGAATTAAAGCGAGGGCTTTAAACCTTTTATTTCTAAAAAAAACTACGGAGTATCGGAAATTATAATATAATACTATAATATAAATAGTATAACCACGCCGTTTACCCTCTTTATAGAATTTATATATTATTTAATAACTATTATAAAGCTAGTCTTAGTATAGTATAATAATTAACTAATTAATAACGTAATTTCTATAAATTTATTAATAGTATAAACGTAAATTTATTATATATATTTCGATATAAGAGTTTAAATTAATATAATCTAGTTTCTCTTTTTAAATTTTCTTTTTAATAATCTTTAATTTAAATTTAAATATAATAACTTCTTTTCTTTATTAATACTAGTCTCGTTTATATTTATTTTATTTAAAAAGAATTATATATACGTATCGTTATTATTTATTATTAACTTCTGAAATTCTTACTTTACTTTATTTAATAGGGTATATATATTATAATAAAAACTCGTTATTATAATTTAATATTTTAATAATATTAACTCTTTAGATATTTATTATAATTCTTTATCTAAAGATTATTAAATATTTCTAATCTTTCGCGACGTTTTAAAAAGTTTATTATTTACGTTATTTAAAATATATCGGCTATAATAACTTCTCCTATAACGACCGCGTAAATATAATATATTATTATTATACGTTATACTACTTTTACCTACCGGTTCGTTGTACTTTATTTTATAAAAATATATAACTAATATTACTAAGTTCGGTTATTATACCGCGAGTATATTAATACTTTATTTATTTATTTATTATTAATTATACGACTCTTTAAATACGCTTCGCCGTCGAATTATATATTATAAGAAATTTATTAAAATATATATATATATATATATAATAAAATCTAATAAATGCGATTGTATTAATATAATATAAATAAGTTTTTAATTTTTAGCTCGTATTATTACGTCTTGAAAAAAGATTAAAGATATAATTAATTATAATATAAATAATATACGAGGTTAATACTCGTTATATATTAATATCTTCTAGTCTAGTCTATTTTATCAAAATATTATTAAATCTTTCTTTAAATCGGATTATAATTTTAGCGATTTTAATTTTAATTTTAATATAAATTTTAAAGTTATTATTAACCGCGTTATTAATCCCGCCGTTAATCTAGCCCTCGATTATAATATATTATATATAATATCTTAATCTCTTGAACTCGATTTTATAACTTTTTTTAATATATCTTCTAATACGTCTTCTAATACGGATTCGAAAAAGGAGGAGATTATATATGAAAGTCTTAATACTAATATCTAAAAGGAGAATACTCGTATATTTAATTTAAAGAAAGAGATAAGAGGTTTTATATTATTTATATCTCCTAAATTATTCGTAGATTAAAAGAAAAGATAGTATAGGAAACTCGCTATAATTAAAATTAAAAGATAGGTTATTTATAATACCCGTAGTTATTAGTAATTGATAATATTCTCGTTTCTTATTTACTTTCTTCTCTACTTTTATTTTTTGATTTTATATTTTATATACTTTTTCTATATATATATAATAGTGATTTTATTCTCTTATTAATTAACGTTATTTATTTTATTTATTTCATTTATTTTATTAGGTATTAGGTTACGCCCTTTATTTTTCTCTTCTTTAAAATCTCTTCTACTTTTTATTCTTTAATATTTTTTATTAATTTCGATAAAAGTATATCTAGTATTAATATATCGTCTTATTTATAATAATATAATTCTAGTAATAATATATAAAAATAATTATAAATTTAATAATTCGTTAATAATATTAGGCGATATATTTGCGACCTAATTATATTAAAGACCTTAAATAATTTAAATAATTTATAAAAAAGCTTTTTATTTAATCGCCTTTATATAAGATTCTTTATAAATTAATATCAAGTTATTTATATTTAATATTTTTGAATTTATACTTTTTAATTATAACTACGTTTCTATACTTTTATTATAATTTCATAATATTGTTTTAAATATATTTTTTATTAGTAATATTTCTTCTTTAAATAACTCGTTCTTAAAACGTATCTCGATTAATAAATTATAACTATATAATGTTTTAAATAATATTAAATACGTCGTTATATACTACGCGTTATAATATATTTATTTAATTATTAATAAAAACTTTACCGAATTATTTTATTTATTAATATAAAAGATTTTTAAATAATATTTTAATATCTAATCTTAAAGTTTTATTTAATTATTTATTTACGAATAAGATACGATATTTAGGCGCCGTTTAATCTTTAGATAATAATATACTTTTAATTAAAAAATATTTATAAGTAAAAACGGATTCTTTATCGGATATAATACTTTTTAGTACTCCGAACTTAAAGATAATTTCTTTATATATTAACTCTACTAGTTTTATAATATTAATAATTTTAATAATAAAGATATACCGTAATATCTTAATATACTTATCTATTATTATAAATACCGAATTATAGATACGTTCTTTATATTTATTAAATAATAACTTTATAATAAAATTAATTATAATTTCTTTCTACGGGCTATTTAGATAAAATAAAGAATTAATATTATCGTAAAGATATTACTTATATACCTTAACCTATTAATAAAGATTATATATCTCGATTCATTCTCGTATATAAATTTTTAGAGTATTTTAATAATTATTTTTTAATAATTATTTTTCTATTTTTTTAATACTAAAATACTTTATTAAGATATTATTATAATATTTTAATAATAACTTTTCATAGATTAATTCCTTTATAAATATATAAATTCTATTATTATATTTAAGAAGTAATATTAAATCGAGAGTTTAAACTCCAGCGGAACGTATAATATCTATTTATTAATAAATAGCAATTTTATTTTATAAAAAAGAATTATCCTTTTATAATATACGAATTAACTCGACTATTAATAGAAATTTCTATATTATAAACCGTTTCGTATATAGTTATTAATCTAATAATTAAATATAGAATAGATAAATTATAATTTATAACTCTAGTAATAAAGCTGAATAATTTATTTAAATAAATATCTTATTTAAACTCTTTAGAATTTCCTATCTAAATTTAGATTCTTTAAACTTAAATAAATATACTATTTAATTAATTAATTAATTTATTTATATATTTACTCTAGTAAAACTACTTTATTAATAAGGGAGTTCCGCGAATATTTTCTTAATAGGGCTACTAGCGGCGCTTACTAGCCGCTAAAGAAACCTCGCCGGTTAAAAACTCTAATTTATCGATAATTTATTTCCTCTTTTTACTAGTTAGTAGCCGATAGTTATAATTAATTTAAAATCTTATTTATTTTTCTCTCCGTTTTTCTTTTACTTTAACTTCTCTAATTTTATTCACTTATCTCGTAGGCCTATAGGCCGCTAATATACTATTTAATATACTTTTTTAATAACTAATATTAAGGATTTTAATAATATAGTTTTTATATTTATTAAATCTTATAATATACCTATAGTTAATCGGTTAATTATAGGCGAATTATTATTCATCTCTAGATCTTTTATATTTATAAACGCTTTTTATATTATAACGATAATAAAACTAGAACTAACTCTTTTTAAATTTAATAACTTTTATTATAATATAAATAATATTTAATTTAGTAAATTATTTAAATTTTTATAATTTAAATATCGCGATAATTTATCGGCTAAATTACTTCTATTAAAGCGATACGTAATTATAAAATTCAAAGACGAGAGTCTTATAATTTGTTTTATTTAACGATTATTTAATTATTTAATATTTATAAATTCTTTTAAAGTTATTATAATCTATTAAAATCTTAATTTTATATAAATTATTTTTAAAATAGTACCGCTATTATTTAAATATCGCGACGATTATAAGGAGTTCTTTATTATAAATCTCGTATCTTTTTTCTAGACCTTATATTTTACGTAACTAAAATATAATAAAGTACTACTTTATATTTTATTCTAATTATAAAAGTATTATAAATATTATAAAATTAAAGACGTTTATCTTGATTTAAATTCGTAATTCTAGATTAAAATACACTAATATTAATACTTGAAAGAAAATATTTTATAATATACGAAATATGTATTTAATCTCTTCTAGTTATAAAAAAGACCTAAACTTTTTATTATCTTAATTTCTTTTTAATAAACTTATTAAAGGCTTTATTATTTACGAGAATTAATAAATAAATCGATAATAAAAATTAATAAAGCCGAGGAAAACTTGAATATTATAATAGAATTTTAGTTTCGGCTAGGATTAAATCGTTTTAAATTTATATTTATTTATTAATATACCTTCGGTATTTATAATAAATCCTAGAACTTTAATTAACTAGATAAAAAAGTCATATTTATTTAAAGTCGTAAATAAGGAATATTTTTATAAATTAATATTTATTATCTATAATTTATATACTCCTCTTTTAGATTTAAATAAATTAGAATATCGTTTAAATAAGTATATAGAATATATTTATTATATTTATTAACGATTTATTAATATAAACTTAAAAGGTAGTAGGTATATTTATAAATTTAAAAAGTATTATTATATATTCAAAATAACCGTATTATATATAGAATATCGTTTTTTATTTATCGCCTATTTCAATTTTAATATAATAATAAATATTCTTTAAATCAAATTTAATAAAGATAGTAATATTATTTAGGCGACTTAGTATTTTATTAATTAATAATAAAAAATAGTAGTTTTTAACGATAACTTAATTTAAACCTCGATAATTAATATATAATTATAGACCGCCGTCCTTCTTCGGAATATAAAGAATAGAGGTCTTTATTAAATTTATAGAATATTTAATCTACCTCTTCGCTAAAGCGTTATTTAAATATCTCTTTAATCCTATTAATTTAATATTAAATATAACCGATTATTCTAGACTTCTTCCTAGGGTAGTTAAGAGATATATATTTATATTTCTTATAATTATAATCCTTAACCTTATTAAGGTTTTATTATAAAATATATATTATTTATTTATACTTTTAAGTTTTAATAACCCTTCTTTTTTATTATTTATATTAAATTTATTTTTATTTTTATAACCGCCTATTTCTAGTTTTTTATAAGAGTTTAAATAATTATCTTAATTATTACTCTTATATTTCTTCTTATTCTTTATTAAATTATATTTAAATTATATCGTAAATACTATAAATTCGCTATATATTATAGGAAAAGACGGAAGCTAATTAATTTCTCGTATAATATTATCGCGTAGATATATTAAATAAATAATTAATTACTTTTTATTATAAGGAAGTAAATAAGTTTCTAATAAATTAAAATATATTTTAAATTCCCGTACCGTCCAATTTAGCCTTTGATTTATATATTAATATTATATATTTATATTATATATTCATATTTATTTATCGATTTATTAGATTTTTAATATAATTAAAGAGGAAGTTGAAAAATATCTTTTAATTAAAACTCTCTACCGAGTAACTACTTTTATAATTATCCTAAATGTCTTTAACATAGTCTTTTAATATAAATATTATATATAATATCTTCTTATTAGTTATCGGAAAGTTATATAGTATAAAACGAAAAGTAGTTTTCGTATTATAAATCTAATCGCGGTAGTTTTATATATTCTTTTTATAGAAGTCCCGGAATTTATTAGGATTTAAATTCCTAAATTATATTATTAAATTATATTAATTACGACCGACCGTCGAATTATTTTCGGGTACTATCGTGGGTAAATTATTTAGATATAATAATAAATAATATAATTAATAGTTACTCGTCTTTAATATTACGAGAATAATTTTAAATTTCGCGCTTTAATTACTCGTTTTCGTATTTAATAACTATATACGTCGTATATTTTTAAAGAATTCCTTAGCGATACTTTATATTATTTAATATAATATTAATAATAAAGTCCCTAAACTTATCTACGGAGCTTATATTAATAATATATTTATTTTATATTTATTTTATCTTTATATCTTTAAAGAATTAATATTTAAAAAGAGTTAAAGAGATTAAAATTATTAAGCTATAATACCTAGAATATATATAATAATATGAAAATAAATATATAAATTTAGTAAAGATCTTTATTATTTAATAAAGAAATTAATCTCTAAAGAATTTTAGGAGTTAAGAGTAACTAACTAACTATATAATAATATATTTAACTATAAAATTAATAGTTTATCGGTTATATTATTAATTAATAAAGTTAATATAAAGATTATATATTATATACGTAGTTTTTAGCCCGAACCCTAATTACTAAAATCTAGTCTTAATATAATATAATATTCTAGCTCTATTATCGGTATAATATAAAATATATTTATAAATATAAAAGATTTAGAGTTAAATAATAATTCGCCTATAATTAACCGATTAGCCGTAGGAATATTAAAAAGTATAATAGATATAAAAATTATATTATTAAAGTCCTTAATATTAGTTACTAGAAAAATATAATAAATAATATATTTATCTAGCTTTAAGGAAACTAAATTTAGACGGGAAACTTTAAAGAGTTTAAATAAGATATTTATTTAAATAAATTATAATATAAGGAATAAATTATTTAATTTTATTACTAAAGTTATAAATTATAAAATACTTATTCTATATATAATTATTAAGTTAATAATTATATACGAAACGGCCTATAATATTAAAAGTCTATCGATAGTCGATTTAATTTATATATTATGAAAGAAGAATTCTTACTCGTAAAATGAAATCGTTATTTATTAATAAGTAGATATTATAGATTCCGCCGGAGTTTAAACTCTTTATTTAATATTATTTTTTAAATATAAAGGTAAAATCTATATATTTACGGAGGAATTAGTTCGCGAAGAGTTATTATTAAAATATCTTAATAATATCTTAGTAAGTTACTTTAATATCTAAAAATTATTAAAATTATTAATTGAAAAATATTACTAGGATACTCTAAAGACTAATATATAAAAATATATCGAGATATATAATATTTATTAACGGGTTAAAATAAATAAGTATCGTTTTTATAATAAAATTAATTCTTTATTTTATTTAACTAGCCCGTAGAAAAAAATTATAATAAACTTTATTTCGGGGTTTTTATTTAATAAACGAAGAAATTATATTTATAATACGAGATTTATAATAATTAATAAATATACTAAAATATTACGGTACGTTCTTACTACTAAAATTATTATCGTTATAGAATTAGTAGAGTTAATATATAAGGAAATTATCTTTAGGTTTAAAGTACTAAAGAGTATTATACCCGATAAAGAATTAGTATTTATAAATATTTTTTAATTAAAAATATATTATTATCTAAAAATAAAGCGGCGCCTAAATATTATATTCTATCTATAAACGGATGACTAAATAAAACGTTAAAATTAAATATTAAAATAATTTCTCAAAACCTCTTATATCAATAAATAAAATAATAAAATAATTTTTTTATTAATAATTAAATAAATATATTATTGATTAATTAATTAATTTATATACTTATTTAAGTAAAACTACTTCGCTTATAAGGGAGTTCTATAGAATATATATAATACCCGATAACGTTATTAAATAGCCGCTAAAAAACCCTTTTAAGAGGATAAAAACTTTAGTTTATTTTTAATCTCGGTTCTAGATATTTTAACCTATTAATTAATAGGCCTTTTTATATACTACTAGTTCTTTTTTTAAATTTCTTCTTCGCGTAGATTCTTAAAATTAACGATTTTATATTAATTTTAGATAATTTTATTATTTTATCCTTTATATTTACCCGTCTTTTTAAAATTTATTATTTATCTCCGTTACAAGCCTAAAATTTTATAATATATATAAATATAACCGTAGCTAAATATTATATATTTTATTATACCGGTATACTAGTTTTATTATCCCTTTTTATTATTATTTTATACTCTTTCGCCTTTATTCTTAATCGTATATATATAATTATTTCTTTATTATAGCGGATTTTACGTCCCGCCGGTACCTTAATATAATTACCCGGTTATTAAGATTACGACTCTTATATAGGTATTAATATTTAGGAGTATAAATAAAAGTCCTTTTATTTATATAAATTTTACTTTATATATCTATACTTTATTTATTTATTAACGGCGGAGGAAAATATTTAGTCCTATAAAACTTTATATAGTAGTTATTTTATAATTTTTAGAGTAGAGGAAATCTCTTATAGTTTAAATATTACTAGTATTTAATAGATAGTTAGACGGGAGTCTTTATTTAAACCTAAAGTTTCGACTTTATATATATATATCTATTTTATACTCTTTCTTATATATAGGTATAGTAAATATATTCTTTTTATAGTTCTCTTTTTCTAATATATCGGGCCGCGACTACGGTTACTTTTTTAATCAATTATATTATAAAGAGTTTATTCTTTATCGCTTTAATTCGTTAAAGAAGAGGGAGGGAGGAGGAGGAGGAGGAAAAAAAAAGATTTCTCTTTATTAATACTACGGTCGTATTAAGAATATAGATACCGCTATAAAATAAGTTTAATATATCGCGATATAAGATCTTTTAATTTTTTTAACTACTATAAATAGTAGTTAAAAATTTATAACTAGTAGGATATATACCTAGATCTCGTTACTAGCCTAAATATATTATAATATATAATATATAACGATATATTTAATATTATTTAAAGTATTATATAATTATAATTTGTTAATTAAGACGCGTCTCGAGGATAAGTTATTTAAAAGAGGAGTATTATTAATAAAGAAAGAATTAAGAAAATAAAAAAATCTAAAGAATATTTAAAAAGATATTAAAAAATCGTAATAAAAACGTAAGAATATATTTATAATAAAAATAAATCAATATTATCTAATATAAATAAACTAGTATTATTATTAATTAAGAATTTTACGTAAAAGCGATTAAATAAGAAACTTTCTTTTAACTTAATTAAAGTATTTAAGATCCTTATTATAATTAGTTTATAAATAAATCATCTAGCGTTATTAATGAATTATTAGATTCATAATATTTTTTATATATTATTATTAGAACTATATTATCGTAAATAAAGTAATATATTAATATTAAATATACCTCTACCGGAATTAATAAATAATATTAAAGAATAAAAAATAAAGAATAAAAACTAAGAAAGATTTAAAAGAAAAGAAAAATAAAGAGCGTAATTTAATATCTAATAAAATTAATTAATTAATTAAATAAAATTAATTAATAAGAGAATAAAGACGCTATCGTATATATATAAAATATATATAAAATATATAATTAAAAGACTAGAATAAAGAATAGAGTAAATAAAGTTTAAGAATATTGTTAATAATTAATTATAACTAATTATTAATATTTACGAATATTATAAATAAACTATATTTTAGTTTTAATTATAGTATACCTTCTATACTATTTTTTCTTTTAAACTACGAATAATTTAAGAGATCTAAATAATATAGAATTCTTTACCTTTTTTTTAAATTAAATATATAAATATTCTTTTTTTAAATATTAATATTAGGACCTTTATATATAACCTCCTTCTTTTTCGAATCTATATTAAAAGATATATTAGAAAATATATTAAAAAAGTTATAAAATCAAACTTAAAAGATAATTAAATAGTATATAATATATTGTAATCGAGGGCTAGATTAAAAACGAGATCGATAATAGAGTTAATAATAATTTTAAAACTTATATTAAAATTACTTTAGAATAAAAGTCGTTAGAATTCTAATCCGATTTAAAAAAAGACTCGATAATATTCTTAAATAATAAACTAGATTAGAAGATATTAATATATAATAAATATTAACTACGTATATTAATTATATTATAACGAATTACGTCTTTAATTCTTTTTAAAGACGTAATAATACGGGTTAATATAAAATACTACGTTTATAAAATATAAAATAATATAGAATATAATAGTAAAGTTAATATTAAGATTCGTAGCCTCTATATAATACTAGTTTAAGGGAACGACGGAAGTTATTAAAAAAAATATAAAAGAACTCGTAATTATCTAAAACGATATTGGCCTAGGACTAGGGTAGTATTAATTACTACGACGTTAAACGACTAATTAGGCGTAAAGTCGTTTTCAAGAATTTATATATTTTATTAATACTATTCCCTCTTCTCTCCTCGGGTACGATATCTTTTTAACCGCGAGTATTAGAACTCCGAAAGATTAACCGCGGTAGTTTAAATAAATATAGAAAATATAATATCCTAGTTTAGCTCCTACTAATAACCTAGGAATAAAGCGATACTAATTACTACGGCGCTAAACGATTAATTAGATAAAAAGTTATCTCTAAAAATTTATATATTTTATTAATAGTAATTATCTAAAGATAGTTCTAAAAGTATTTAAAGTTATTTAATTCTAGTACTTGAAGTCGAAGTAAAAATCGCTTTAATTAAGTTCTAGTTAGATCGCCTAGTATTAAATATTAAATAAATCGAGGAACCTATATAGTAACGTATATTAAAAATAAATATATCTAGAATAAACTCTAACGTAGAGGAACTAGGCGGTAATAAATACCCTTAATACTAATAATAAAGAAAAAGACTTAGGCGCTCCGAACTTTAAAGTTAAAATAATAATAAAGAGGTAGTAACTATTAAGAATTTAACTAAAAATATCGAATAATATTAAAATAAGAAGGTAATTAACTAAAGAGTTAAAGACTAAACCCGTTAATAATAATAGATTAATTAATTAATTTATTTATTTATATATTTACTCTAATAAAACTACTTTACTAATAAGGGAGTTCCGCGAATACTTTTTTAATAAAGTTACTAGTAGTTTCTATTAATTACTAAAGAAACCTCGTCGGTTAAAAACTCTAATTTATTAATAATTTATCTCCTCTTTTTACTAGTTAATAGCCGATAATTATAATTATTTTAAAATATTATTTATTCCTTTCCTCCGTTTTCCTTTTATTTTAGTTTTCTTAATTTTATTTATTTATCTTATAGGCCTATAGGCCGCTTTATTATATATTTATTAAATAATTAATATTTATAGCCCTCCGGCCGGTAGTTTCTTCTTTTTCTTCCTTTTTTTTATAAATCTAAATATATCGCTAGGTCCTAGTAATAATTTAGATTATATTAATTATTCTTTAATAAAAAAGAATTAGCCGAGTTACTCTATCCTTATTATTTACCGCGCGGTTATATATATACTTTAGGCCTAGGTTAATATTTTCTTAAAATCGTATATATTTATTTATTTTATAAACTCCGCTTTATCCTTAACTAGTTCCGGGTAAAATAATAATATATATTTTATACTTTATTTCTTTTATTTATACCGGTAGTTAACACTATAGACTATAAGTACTTTTATTCGGTATAAGAATTTATTTAATCCGATTTTATTATATTTTAATTATATTATTATAAAGTTTTTAACCTTCTTTAATTAATTATAATAATCGAACTAGTCTTTAAATAAATCTCCTTTTTAAACCGGGTTAATAATTTATATAAAAATCATCGTTTTATAATTTTTTTATTTATTTAGTTATCGCTAGCGGGCCTAGTTTTTTACTCTTTAATTAATAACTTTAATATCCTAATATTCTTCGATATCTTCGATTAAATTTATCTAGTTTTTTCTCCTCTTTATAATTATAGTTATTTTATATTATTTTTTAAATTTTAAAACGCGAATTACCTAGACTTCTTTCTTCGTTATCGGTATCGGAGGTATTTATTATTACCTCTCTTCTCTATATTAAAGTTTATTCTAAATCCGCGTATTTTTTATAATTATAATTAAATAAGTCCCTCGATTTATTTAATATTATATTATTAGGCGGTCTAACTAGAGGTTAATTAACGCGATTATTAACTCGGTTTTAAATATTAAAACCGGGGTAATTTTAAATACTCCTAAGACCGTTTTAAAATAATTATTTTAAATAACTATTAGTTTCTTTATATATCCCTTTATAACCTTTATTATTCTCTTTAATTAATATTATATCGGAGCCGTAAATATTAATATTAATTTAATTATTATATTATATATCGTTTTATATTTCGCGAAGGTAGCGTCTTATATCGAATTAATTAAATATTTTATAGCGCGGCTTTAATTAGCCGCTTTAACTTTAATCTAAATTAAGTATAATTCCTATTTTAATTTTAAATCGATATATAACCCTAAAACTTTAATACTCGCTTTAAATTTAATAATTATATTCCTAAAATTTATTATTATTTTTATATTAAACTTCTTCGGTATTCGAGATATATAAACTAGTTTATATTTCTAGGGAGTAAATAATATTTTATAAATAATTATTTACTTTAAATAAATATTATAGGCCCGTTTTAAATTTATATAATTCTTTTTTATACTCTCGTTATAGGCGAGTAGGTAGACATTATCTATAAATCCTCCAATTTATATTAATAAGTTTATCTTAATATACTCTTTAATTAATAGTATATTAAAGAATAAAAAGAGTACCGGTAAAATAGGCGATCTTTATAAAATACCCGTTATTATTTTCTTTATTATACTCGTTCTTCCCTTAAATATTACGAATATAATTTTATCCGATAGAAAGTTTATTATTTAATCGATAATTAGGCTCGGTACGCTTTTTATCCGTAAATCGTATAATAATCTTTTATATAAAACGTTATCGAACGCTCCCGCTATATTTAATAATAATAAGTTTATTATCTTTCCCCTCCCGTTCCTATTATAGTTTTATATAATATATATTATATTTATAAGGGTCTTTAGCGCGGTTTTTATTAAATATTTTTATCTAACCCCTATTTATTATAGTAGTAATAATTCGTACTTCTTTATTATATTATTTAACTTTCTAGAGATAATTACTTCTAGCGCTTTATTAAACGTATTAAGGAGTACGATAAATTTATATTATTTTAGTTCTAAATAATCGCCTTTTTTTAGTTTTTTAAAAATTATTATATTAACCTCTTTAAAATACCTCGGGTAGTATTTTTATTTAAGGTAGACCTAGAATAAATAAATAATAATATTTATTACTTCCGTTTCTATTATAGTTTCTAAAAATCGGTTTAGAATTTTAATTATTCCTAATATTGTATCGGTAGCTAGGTATTATATTACTTTATATACTTTTATTTTAATTATCTCCTAGTTTATTTTAACGGGCTCCGGGTATTTTATTCCGTCGATATTATTTAAGTTTATTATCCGTAGAGGGGGGAATAATACTCTTTATAAAAAAATTATTTTATTCTTAAAGTCTTTAGTTTTTCCTCCTTTACTATTTTTAATAATTAAGAATTAAAAGAGTTTTTTAAAGTAGTTATTTTTCTCTCTTTTTTATTTTATAAACTTTTATACTCCCGTCGGCTTTAATAAGATTTTATATATACTCTTTTATTAAAAGAATATTTTCGTTCTTCGAATTATATATATTCTTTTATTATTTACTATATTTAGGGCCTCCTCTATCTAGGTATTTCGACTTTATTTATATTTCTTTATATATTTATTTACCTTTAATATAATATTAATATAATAAGAGTTTTGATAGGATTTAACTCTTTAATATAAACGGGCCTATAAAATTATAAACTTAATAATTTTTTAGAAACCTTTTATTATTTTATTTAAATATTAATCGATATTTTCTTTACTTTTAAACTTTAACTTCTTTAGTATTTAATAAAAGAATTTTATATTTTATTATATTTCCTCTCGGGTAATATCATCCTTAATCTTCTTTTAAATATACCGAGTATATAATTTTACCTTTTTTTATATTTATTTAAATTCTATTATTATTAACCTATAATCGGAGTTATAATATAAATCTTCGCGGACTATAAAGTTATTTATAACTTAATATACTCTTTTTATAAGGAATAATAAATTAATTATACTTTCGTATTCTTAGGCTTTTTATATAATAGATATTTTTAATAATTTTAATTTTATTTCCCTCGACTTTATTATTCCTAAAAGATAATTAATTATAATATAATATATATATCGCCTAGTATTATTCTAGTTAGGGTAATAAAGGTTAAAATTCTTTAAAAAGATATATTCGCCTTCCTCCGTTAACGCTTCCTCTAGTAATAATAATATTAACGGATTATTAATCGAGGTATACTATATTAATAATAAGTTATATATATTATAAATTTATACCTTTTTATAATAGAGGATTCTTTAATTAATAACTTCCTCCTCTTTAATTTTATCCGATCGAGATTCTTTTTTATTTCTTCGCTTATTTAATATAATTTTTATAAAGTATAAATTATTTTTATAATAAATTAGCTCCTAGTTATTTATATCGATTTTTTTATTTATATAAAGATATATACGGGCCTTTAGGCCTCCCTTATATATTAGGTAGAAATAATTAATACTATTATTATATAACGCCTAAATAATAGGATTCTAACTAGGCTCCTAAATAGTTATAATATTAATATCTTTAATTAATTTATTTAAGAGTAATTTTATTATTAACTTCGATTCCTTTTTAATATTATATTATACGACTTTAAATTAAATACTATAATTTATCGTATATTAATATTATATTTATAAATTCCTCGTCTATTTTTTAATTATTTAATAGTATTAATTCTTAACCGGTTTTTATCTAGTTAATCGAATATTATTATTAAAAAGTTATTTAGGACTTAAAGGATTATTTATTTAAATATTATTATTAGTTTATTATTTTATCTCGGCCTCCCTACCTTCCTAGGTATAATAATCGTATTTTAAATTTTATTAATTATATCCGCTATTATTTTTATTCTCCTTATACCTTTAGCCGGTATTAATATAAATTTATCGCTAGTTAAATATACCTAGGAGCTTAGGGTTATTATTTTTAATAATACCGCGAATTACCTAAGTTTATTCATTAATTTTTATTAGATTCGGTATATCTTTTTTTACCTAATTAAATACGCTTTACTCTAGGATTTATAATATCTAGAGTAGATTATATAGCGCTTTTCCTTCGGGCTTTTAATATTATATTTATATAATTAATAAAGTTTTATATAATTAATAAAGTTTTATATATATCCCGTATTTAGGTTAGTTTTTATTAATTAGAGTTATATAATTATACCCCTAGTAATTAAAATATTATTTTAAGTTATTTATTCTCTTTTATTTTTTATATAATAATAATTATTCGCTTTTTAGGAACCCGTCCGTTATTAATTTATTTATTATATTTAAGTCCGGGATCTTAAAAAGGAGTATTAAATATTTCTTTTTATAACCGTATTTATCTAGTTTAAAGACGAATCCTAGTTATTTTATATTTATAATATTTAATCCTAGGTATAACTTATAATTATCTTTCTTTAATATCTTTATTACCGTTTTTTAATTATTTATATTAACGGCCTCTTTTCTTATATTATATATTATTATTATATAGATTTATTTTAATACTCTCGCCGAGGGGTTAATATTTTTTATTTATTTAATTATCTTTTTTAACTTTTATTTTATTTTTATCGTTATATAATATAAAATAAAGTCTCCTTTTATTATTTATTTTACTCCGATAATCGACTCTATTATTAAGTAAATTTCGTTCCGGAATATTTTAATTAATTAAGAATTAATTATCTTCCTAAATTATCCCCTAATCTTAATATTATTTATTCTAATTATTAATTACTTCGCTTTCGCGTAGTTATTATTACTAAGGGAGAGGGGTTCGTTTCGGCTATATATCTCGATAAAATATATATATATCTACGGGTAATATTAGCCTAGTTTTATATTAATAATATAAGTATACTCTTTACCCTAAATTTCTAAATTTTTTATTTTAACGAGTTTATTCAGGCCTCCTAGAGCCTACGCTCTTCTATTAATTCTTATATATATTCAAAAACTATCCTTAACGCGATCTATATTAATTATAACCCGCGTTATATTATCTACTATACCTCTTTATATTCTATATCTTTTATAATTTTTATTATAATTATTATTAATTCTTTTAAAACTTTTATACCCCCTTTATACTCTTTTATTTAATTATTAATTTTATTTTATTATTACGACGTCTTCGTCGTGTTAGAATATATTAATAATTTACTCTTTACTTTAGTATTTTAAATCTTATCTCTACTACCCTTATTTCTTTTTATTTTAATTAATTTCGTAACTCTTTAGGGTAGTAAAATCCTATTAACCTAACTTTCGTCTTATCTTTTTTAAAGAGGAGGTTCTTATTTCACTTTACTCTATATAATCTTATACGAGCGGCCTTTATTAACCGAATAAAATCTTTTATTTATATTAATTATCTTCGGTAATTATAGATTCTCGATAATAATAGATTACTAGATTAATTATAAAGTTATAATTTCTATAAATATTATAACTCTAGCCGAAGAGGGAGATTTATTCGGGGACTATTTTAACTATTATAATAAATTAAAAAAGATCGAAAACTTTATAGTAGTATAATTTAGGTATATTAAAATAAAATTTAACGAGTTTCTCTATTAAATAAAAGTACCCGCGACTCGTAATACTAGTTACTAGTATAGGTAGAGAAAATAAAACGCGAAGTATATATTATTATTCTACCCGGAGTTAGCTAGGATTAGAGTAGAGTTTATCTAATAAATAAATATAGAAAACTTTAAGAAAACAATAAGATAAATCTAAAATATACGTATAATCGTATAATAAATAATAAAGATAGAATAATTTCGCTAGTTTTTTTTTACTAAAAAATAATTAATATAATTTAAATTATTATTAAGACTTAACGAAATATCTAAATCTATGAAAAGAAAGAGTAAAAAGAGAGTAAAAGAATTAATAACTAAAGGCCCGTATATTAAAATAATTATTTAATTGATTTTTAAAGATACGATCTTAAGGTTTATAAAACGAATTAATCGAAATACGAGGTTTAAAATTTAAAAAAATGAATACGAAAGATTAATAATATTTAAAAGTAACTAGGGTTAATAATAGACGACTAGTAATAAAGAAAATAAATTATTGATAAATTAAAGTTTTTAATCGAAGAACTTTCTTTAACGGCTAGTAAATACTACTATAGAGTAACTCTACTAGGAAATTATTTAAGGAGCTCCTTTATTAGTAAATAATATTATTAAAATAAATATATTAATTAATTAATTAATTAATTAATACGAGTTAATAATTAAAAACCTATTTATATTACGCTAACGGATCGGATTTATTAGATCTTATTATATATATATATAAGTCTTAAAGAACTTTTTATAATATATAATTAAAAATCCCTAACTACGTCTTTCTATTATAGTTAGGATAGGGTATTTAATACTATATATTTAATACTAGGTTTATAACGGATCTTTATATTTTAAAAATACTAGATATAATCTAAAGCCCGTACGATATATAAATTAATCTTTATTATAAATAATATAATAATATTTATTTATTTAACTATATTAAGCGCAGCTTTATAATTAATATAAACGAATATTTTAAGAGTTAATTTAATTATATATTCAACCTTAATAAATATTTATATTATTTTTATTAATTCTATTTTAGTAGATTAATAGTATATATTTATATCCTTAAGAAATCGGTGAAAGAAAAGAATAAACTAAATTTGTTCCCGGTCGGGATAGGGGTCTTTTAATTAATTTTTTTATAATATAATAAATTATAGCCTCGTAACCGAATTCTTTATTAATATTAAAGTCGATAAATAATTTCTTTTTATCATCGAAGTAGTATAAAAAGGAAGGTTTAGAAAGAGTATTTTAAATAATATAAAATAAACGGATCTTTTATAAGGAAGGTAATTTAAAACTAGTCTTCTAAATATACTCTTATTATTAAATACCTATAAGAGGTACTTTATTTAATAATACGATTATTTTATTTTATAAAGACCTAGCTAAAATAGTATAATTTTTAATATAATCTTTTAATTAACTAGTTATTCCTAAATATATCTTAAATACTATTAATATTTAAGGGAAAACTAATTATTTAATAATTATAAACTTTTCTTTAGAAGTTATTAACTAGAACGAGTTAATCTTCTAGTTAAATAATATAATTAACGGATAATTAATAAACGCTTTTTTAGGGTTAACTAAAATATTAAATTTAACGAATAAAGAAAATACGATATATAGGTATTAAATATAATCCTCGAGGGTCTAAAAGAATATTATAATATTATCGATATATACTCGGGCGAATATTTTATAAATATATAGGATCCGGCTTATTTATCGCTATATATATAAACGAGTTTTTAAATCCTATTATTATAATATTAAAAGTCTCTTAATTATAGTATAATATAACGGTGAGTTTATATCTATTTTTAAAGTATACTCGCTATTAATTAATTAATTAATTTATATATTTATTTAAGTAAAACTACTTCGTTTATAAAAGAGTTTTATAGAATATATATAATACCCGATAACGTTATTAAATAATCGTTAAAGAAATCTTTTAAAAAAATTAAAACTTTAGTTTATCCCTAATCTCGGTTCTAAATATTTTGGCCTACTAACTAGTAAATCTTTTTATATACTACTAGTTCTTCTTCTAGGTTTCTTCTTCGCGTAGATTTTTAAAATTAATAATTCTATATTAACCCTAGATAATTTTATTATCTTATTCTTTATATTTACCCGTTTTTTTAAAACTCGTTATTTATCTCCGTTACGGGCTTAAGTCTTTATAGTATATATAAATATAACCGTAGCTAAATACTATATATTTTATTATATTAGTATACTAGCCTTATTATCCCTCCTTATTATTATTCTATATTTTTTCGTCTTTATTTTTGATTATATATACGTAGTTATTTCTTTATTATAATAGACTTTATATCCTACTAATATCTTAATATAATTATTTAACTATTAGGGTTACGACTCCTATATAAATATTAATATCGAGTATAAATAAAGGTCCTTTTATTTATACGAGTTTTATTTTATATACCTATACTTTATTTACTCGTCGACGGCGGAGGAAAATATTTAGTTTTATAAAACTTTATATAACGGTTATTTTATAATTTTTAAAATAGAGGAAGCCCTTTATAATTCGAATATTATTAATATTTAATAGGTAGTTAGACGGGAGCTTTTATTTAAACCTAAGATTTCGGCTTTATATATATATATTTATTCTATACTCTTTCTTATATATAGGTATAATAAATATATTCTTTTTATAGTTCCCTTTTTTTAATATATCGGGTTATAATTACATTTATTTTTTTAATTAATTATATTATAAAGGGTTTATTCTTTATCGTTTTAATTCGTTAAAGAAGAGGGGGGGAGGAGGAGGAGAAAGAAGAAAAAAAAGATTTCTTTTTATCGATATTATAGTCGCGTTAAGAATATAGATACCGCTATAAAATAAATTTAACGCGTTATAATATAAAATCTCTTAACTCTCTAGACTACTATAAATAATAACTAAAGATTCGTAGCTAGTAGGACGTATACCTAGATCTCGTTACTAGCCGACTCTAGTGTTATTACCCGCGATAATACGTTATTTATAATTAATAATTATTATAGCGCTTATAGGCTAGGGCTAGGTATATTAATTTTTAATTTTAATAATCGTAACGAGATAACGTATCTAATTAATCGTTATAGAGGGGTTATAATAAATTTAGAGTTACTATTATTATACCTATAATCGTCGATATTTAATTCTATATTAATAATAGGTTTATATAAATTTAAGATATTTTTATATTTTATTATAATATCGCCCCCTTAATAAGGAATTATTTTAGAGATTTTATTAACTAGTAGTATTTATATCGTAGTATATTTATTTTTAATATAGCGCTCCTTAGTTTATTAAATTTAAATAAAACGGAGTACTTTACCCGTAAATATTAATATTCGATAAAAATAATTATCTTTATATTTAATAAAGGCGCTCTTAATATTACGTTAAATAAACTTTTATTAATTTTTACCTATAATATAATAATCCTAATATAGGCCGATTTAGTTAATATTATATAAATATAATAAATTAGGATATATTCTAGTAGAGTCTTTATGTAATATTTATTATAATAATAAAAGACCGATTTCGGAGCTAGTTTATAATCGAGATAAACTTTAGAATTAGTATCTTATTAAGGCCGTTATTATTTAATAGGGTATATACCTTTTAAAATAAAGTTTAATTAATACGTTTTAATATATTATTTATTTAAGGGTTCTTAAGGATAAAGTAACTCTAGACGATATTATATTTATACCGGTAATTAACGAATACTTTATTAATATATATAGAATTCTTATCGGTATAAAGATAATAAATATAATAGTCGCTATATTTTTTAATAAATCTATAGTTATGAAAGGCGCTAAATATACCTATTTTATTAAATATAAAATAATAATAGTTATACTTAAGTTTATTATTAATATAAGTAATTATAAAGCCGAAGTTATAAGCCCTAAAATTAATAATATTATAATAAATAACGTTATATTCGAAACGGCCCTTTTATAGGCTACGTTTATATAAATAAATATGTATCTTTATAACGTTATAGGTTTTATAGTCGTTATCGCCCTTAACCTTTAATAAGTCGATATCGTTAATTATTTTAAATAACTATACTACGTTATCTTTCTCTAAATACCCGAGTCTCTCGTATTATTAAGTTAGGGCTTTAATATTAATAATAATTAATATTAACTACTATTAATTTATACGTAGAATATAAAGATTATACTTTTATAGGATTATAATAATTTCTTTAAATTCGATAAAGATTCTTTTAGAAATAAAGCCTAAAGGGTAGCTAGTTTTTTAAAATTTAATATAAGAAATAAAGTTAAAACCGCTATTAAGAATATATATAATATTATTAACTTTAAGATATTATATATCTTTATCGCCTAAATATAGTAGCCGAATAATATTATTATTATATAATATTAGGCCGCCCCTAAAATTATTAATATTATCGGCGTCTTTAAACTTATTATACTTTATAAAAATAAAATAATCGTAGTTAATATAAACGGTAATATTAATATCTAAGACCTAGAGTTTAGAAATATTAATTATAATATTTATAAAGATATAGTAACCTTTTATATTTCTTAAATTAGAATTACCTTCGGTATTAAACCTCTAATATTTATTTAATTTATCGGATTTATTATCTTTATTTTTGTTATTTTAACTTTTATTATTATCGCTATTATCTTTAATAATAGTATTATTATTACTTTTATCGCCGTCTTTATCGCGGCTACCTCGACCGCGCCGGCTATAGTCGCGCTAGTTATTATAACTAAGATTATTATACTAGGGTTTATTATAAATAGTATAATACTATACCCGCCTAATAAAGTTAGTATAGTAGAGGTATAATCGAATAATTCCTTTTTAATTAAGTCCTTAAATATACTATAATATTAAAGTATATATAATAAATAGTAGTTAACTATAGCTAGTACTACTAGCCTATAAATATAGTATATTACGGAAGCGAGAAATCGTTATATTTAAAGTAATTTTAATAATACTATCGGTATTAAATAAGTCGTAGTCTTTAGTAAATATTTTATAATAACACTAGTAATTAAAATTAAAGTTACGATAGAACTATTAAATTATAAAGTTATTATTAAATTTAAAGTAATTAAAGTTATAAAGCTCGTTATAAACCTTTTAAAACTTACTAGTATAATTATTAAAACTATTATATTAACTAATAATAAATTAATTAATTAATTTAGTATTTTATATAAATAGCCGGAGCTACGAGGTTTAAATTCGTTTATAATAATCGTCTACGCTATAATAACGACTTTATTATTCTTAATTTTAGCGTAGGTTATAAGGGCGACGATACGACGGAGGATATTATAAATTATTAATACGTAGTATCGATATCGTAATTAGGTTTATTTATATCTAGTTCTAGAACTATAATAAATAGATCTTCGAGGTATTTCTATAAGTTTATTACGTTTAAATTATTATATATATCCTACTTTTATTTAATAAAGTCTTTTATTAAATTTAAAATTTCGATTTTAATAAATACCTAAATAACCTTTACGAATACCGATATACTAGCGGTAACCTAGGTATAAGACCGAATAATTTAATATTATTAAATAGTTCTAATATTAATTTAAAATAATTAAAGCTAGCTAGAGAGTCGGATTAATAATAATATATATATATTATATTAACGTCTTTTTTATTATCGTATATATATACTTTATTATAAAGGTAGTCGATTATTTATTTAATCTACTAAAAGATACTATTTAGGCCTTCCGCCAAGACTTAAATTAATTAAACTTCGGTTATAAAATAGTTAGACGCTGGTTCCTAGAGAGTTTTAGGATTTTTAACAATTAGAATATCGTTTTTAAACCGTTATTAGACGGTCGGGAACTTATTAATTATTATTAATTACGTCGGAAAATTCCTAACGGTCGTTGAACGGTTTTTAGATAGTTTATATCATAAGTAAATTATTCGTCGTAAGTAAATTATTCGTTATAAGTAAGTTATTCGTCGTAAATAAATTATTCGTTATAAATAAATAAATTATTATAAGTAAATTACTACTTTAATATTATTAGGGTATTATATCCGTAAGTTATATCACCTAAAAAGTTATTTATATTATATATATTTATAAAGTTTATTATAAATAATAAAGAAGTAAAGGTCGTGTAAAAGCCTTCCGTTAAAATAGATATTTTAAAGTATTATAAAAGTATAAATAAATATTAAAAGTAATATAAGCCTAAATAATACGGATATTAATAATAACTTTCCGTAGTACCTACTATATTAATTATCGGAGGTATCGCTATTATCTTTATTAATTTAGTTATTACTATTATTATCCGTCCTAGTTATTACTATTATTAGTAGCGATATATTCTATATTAATAAAGTCTCTATTAATATTACTACTCGTAATATCTTATTCCGAATCATTTATAATATTACTAGTATTAATATTCCTAATTCTAACTCTATTAACTTTATTAACTCTATAATCTAAATCGATATTAGATATATCCGAGTCTTTATTAATATTTAATCTTAGTCGGCGTTTATTCTAAATTGTATATAAAATAGCCCTTAGTAGGTAATTATAAATACTTAATTAAAAACTATCTTTATTATATAAGGTATTAAATAGGTCGAGGAGATACTATTTATTATATTTAAGTTATTATTAATTAAAGGGTTACTCCTCGTAAAACTCGGTTATATATTAATAAATAACTAGCTAAAGAAAGGTATCTAGGATAATTATAAATAAAATAATATATATATAGAAGGCTTTAATAACTATATATATTTTAAAAATTATAACCCTTCGGATCTAATTTCATTAAAGTTTATTATATTAATAATAAATTTGAATATCGACTCTAGTTATAATTTATTATACTCCTAATTAATAATACTCTTAAAGATTTTAAAAATAACTAGTTTTAAAAATTAATTACGGCGGTTTAATTTTAAGGTTATAATAAAACGTTATTACTATTTATTAACGGCCGAGAGGATAATTATTTTTTATTATTTATAATATATTTAAATTCTCTTCCGGGCCTCTTTATATATAAGATTATTAGATTTTATATCTAGAAAGACGACCCGTATAGGTTTATTAATATAGATATTAGATAAATATACTAAAAAGTAATATCGAGTAAGAAGATTAATTCTAAATATATTTATTCCTTAGTTTTATTAAGCCGTTTAGGTTACTTTTTAATAATTTTATTTTATTTAATATTCTTATTTATTTATAACTCTTTAGTCTTTCCTTAGCTTTAGTTATCTCGTTATAATATAATTAAGAAATTACTACGAGACCTTATATTATTTTAATAGATAGTGGATATCTTTTAATTAATTATTATAGAGTTTATAGAAGATTTTTAGGGTACGATAGACTACCTTTAAGGAGCTACGGAAGATTTTTAAAATATAATAAATTATTTCTAAAGAGCTACGGAAGACTTCTAGGGTATAATAAACTATTTCTAAAAAACTATAGAAAACTTCTAGGGTACGATAAATTAAAGTATAATAAAAAGTTTCCGTTAAAGTTAATATTACGACTAAACTTTTAATAAAAAGAATTTACTTTATAAAAGGGGGTTCAAGGGAGAATTAAACTAGAATTAAACTCTTTTAATTTAAACTTTTATTAACTAGCTCTTATATAAAAGAATATATTATTTATTTATTTAGGATTATTAGAAAGTAAGGTATTTTCCGTTTCTAAATCTTTATTTAGGTCTCGCTTTTATCGACGGGCGTTATAATTAAATATAGTTTTAATTAATTTATCTTTTAATTCCCCGTTCTTAGATATAATTAGTTTATTAGATATAAATAATTTAATTTATTACCGGGATCTCTTCTTCCTAGGTATTAGGACTTTAAAAGATTTTAATATAAAAGTAGTTTTCTAGGATCCGCCCCTAACTATAAATACCGTATAATTAAAATAACTTTACGATAGTAAATAGGATAGAGATTTAATATAAAAGATAAAAGAGTAGAATAAATAAAGAGCTAGATAATAACTATAATATCTAATCCTATAATAAAGATATAGTAGGCGCGGGTCATTCCGTTATTCTACGCTAGTATAAATCTAATATAATATATAGTAATATCTATACTACTTTAATATTTCTATAAATATATAAAAGTTTTACTCCGTTAAAGAGGGTACCCCGTTATTATTAAATATAAAGTAGAAATATATAAACCTATAAACCTTATTAAAGTATATATATTTTCTACGGTCTTGTATTAATTAATTATTATTTCCGATTATTTACTTCGTATTATTATAACTCGTTAATACCTATTAAACTCGTTAAGGTTTATATATTCTTTAATTCCTTATTTCTCTTTTTTTTCCTTTAAAAACTCCGATATTCTTATAACTCCTACTTTAGTATAATATACGAAAGGCTTTATTAATTATCTCTTCTTTTAGTACTAATAACCTTATTATAATATCGATTATTAAAGACTTTATTTATATTTTACTTTAAATTTAATATTATTAAAGACTTTAATTATATTTTATTTAATAATTAATAATATTATCGGAAGCCTTTAATTATACCTTATTTATTAATTAATAATATTATTAAAAACCTTTAATTATACTTTACCTTTAATTTACCGAAGGTTATTATTCGTAATTTTTTATAATTATACCTACTTTAGTTAAAGACGCTAGTAAATATATATTAATATTACGGAAACCGAACGCGCTAAAACGCGAATTAGGATTTATAATAATAAAGGAGATAAAAGAGTTTATAGAGGGTAAATAATTTAAATTTTTTTTCGACGAGTATATAAAAGCCTAGATTTATTTATAATAAATTTATACGAGGTAGTCCGGTAGAGATAAAATATAAAAAGTCGGTTTAGAGTATATAGAAATAAGATTTATTAATAGTAAAAGAGCCGGTAATAATAAATTCTTTTATAAATACCTAGATAAAGATACCTAGGATAGTATCGACTATTATATTATAATATTATATAATATTTAAAAGGTTAATTTAAAGAGTATTTAGGGTTTATTCTATAAAAAGAGCTTTTTAGAGGCGGAAATATATATTAGGATCTAGGCCTTAATTAAATATTAAGAATATAATTTCGTATCTTTACGAAGATTAAAGATTTCTAAATTTATAATACCTATTAAATAGTCTACTCCTGTTATTAGTAGAGATAAAGAGTAGTCTAATTTTAATAAAAATTAACTTATATTTAATAAAAATTAATTAATTTTTATTAAAGATTAGGAGTAAAACGAAGATAATATTTTTCGACCGCTATAAGATTTCGATACTAAAGATACTATCGAGAATACTAGTATTAAGATTAAATTAAAATACCTAGAAAATAAATAATAAATAATCGTACTACCTAATTTTCTATTTTTTAATAATAACTACTTTTTATTAATTTATACTCTATTTAATACCGAGCGTATATATATTAAGAATAATAATAAAAATTTCGATATCTCTAAAAGATTTTAGAAAGTTTAGTTAATAAATTAAATTATAAAATACTATAATAATATTTAAGGCTTTAGGGAGAAGTTAGTTTTTATTATTAACCTCGATAATTTAATTTTAAAAGAATAAATTATTATATTTAAAAAGTTAATTTAAGATCTTAGCGAAAATTTATTAATTTATAATAATTTCGATAACGTAGTTAAAGATAACTTCGATGAATAATAAAAATAATTAAATAATATTAACTTTCAGCGGAAAGATATTAAAATAATATATAAATTATTAAAGATATTTTAGGAAGGGTCTATAATAATCTTTTATATATTAAGTATATCGTTATTTTAAATACTTGAATTCTAGTAACTAGTAGCCGTTAAGGCGATTATTAATTTCTATAATAATTAACTAGGAGGTTATATTTTAGTAGATATAATAGGGCTAGGTAAAACCTAGGTTATTATATATTTCTTATTATTTATAAACCCCTAACTAACCTTCTACGGAAAGTTTTATACTTTATTTATATTATACTTTACCGAAGGCTTCCGCGGCTTTATACTTTATTTATACTATATTTTATTAAAGTTTTCCGTAGGGCCCTTAATTAACCCTATAAAATCTTTCGTTAATAATATTAAATAGAGAGGATAATAATAGAGATCGGGTATATTATTATTAAATTAATCTTTATTTTTATACCTAAAAAGCTTATTATTTAATAAATTATATAAATCGAATTTATAGCCCTAGGAAAGTTCAGCCTCTATAAATACTAGAGTAATATAAAGAAATATAAATTAATAGTAGGCGATAAGGCTATAGAGGGTAGACTTATATAAAAATATTTAATTTTTAATAAAGAGGTTAAGAATTACTATATTATCGTTATAAATTTATATAGTACCTTTATCGCCCGTTATAGGCTAAGTATATAACGTTTATAATATATTAATTCAAAAGATTAAATAAAGATAAAGGTAGATACTAGGATAAACGAATTAAATAAATAATAACCCGATCGCTTTAATTATTACTTTAAATCTATAATAATAAATAAAGTTTATTTAATTAAATAACTCTCGAGTAAAGAATCTACTATTATTTAATAGTTAAAGGTAGATTTTTATATTCTTATAATAATTATCTTAATCCCGAATAATATTAATAATTAATATAATTATATATTATTTCTTAAGGCTAAAGATATTAATACCTAATAAAAGAAATAGTCCCTTTAAGAGATAAATTTTAGAGAGGATTTAAATTTATATAAATTTAATAATAACTACCTAGCCGCGAAGTTATAAATAATTTTAAGAATATTAAAAGATTAGATTTATATAATAAGGATTATACCGGCTAAAAAGGGTCTCTATATAATTAAAGTTTAGAAGAATTATATAATATATTAGATTTACTTAAATTAAATACTATTTAACGGAGGTATAATAATTAGCTCGCGGTTACTAAAAGTATAAATTATATTTATTAACTATACGTATAACGTAGAAGAAAAGGAGAAATATAAAATTATAGAAAATAAATTACTAGGGAATCTAATTATAACCGGATCTAAAAAAATAAAACTTAAATAATTATTAACCGTCTATAAGAAACTTTCTATATTTATAATATTATTATTACTACCGCTACTCGACGATATATATAATTTTAAGGCGATAAACTTAAAGAAAATATTCGATAAATAATTATTCTACCTATAATAATTTTTAGATATAAATATAAATACTAATATTAAAAATCCTATTATTATATTATATATATTATATTAAGGCGCGCCTAATATTAGAGTACTTTTATAGAATATTCGAAACTAAATAAATACCCGCGAAAAGTTTTTATTAAAGACTTCGGTAGATATTAACCTAAAGATATAAATTATTAAAGATTAAGAAAAGATATTAATATTTTATTAACTATTTATAATAACTACGCTCTTATTTATAATATACCGACTACTATAATCAAAAATAGTAACTATTACTATATTTTATTTAAATTAAGAGTATTAGATTATTATCGATTAATTTAATCAAAACCGTTATAAAGTTTAAATTCTAATTATGATTTTCGTTATTAAAACTACGGGCCTTAACCTCTAAAATATATATTAGAGAGTATATATTATCGAGGGGACGATTAATTTTAATATATAAAACTAAACTATTAATCGGGTTAGACGATTAAATAATCCGAATAAAATAATATATATATATAAATATTATATTAGTAATACGTTTAACGATAAGTAAATTATACGGAATATTAAGAAAATAATCCTAAAGGCTATAACTACCCTTAATCGGATAATTTTTAATAAAAATAATAATAATCCCGTTACTATCGATATCGGAGACTAGTATATTATAGATATATAGTTTATCCGTTATAAAGATATAAACTTAATAACTTATTATTTTAAATAATTAAAGATTTGATCCGCGGATAACCTATTTAGGTTTATACTACTCCGTACGAAAGACTAGTATATAATTATATAAATAAATACTTTAATCTCTACGAGTACTCTTGGCCCTAAAGATATTAAATCTAATATTATTTATAGGTTATTTATATATATATAATAATTCTAATATATATATACTTATAGAAGCCTTCGGTAATATTTATTATATTTAATAACTTTAATACTAAAGCCTTTCGTATAGATATAGGTATTTATATAGTAATTATTTTCTTTAGAAATTATAGAGTATATTAACTACCGGCTTATTTAGTAAAGACCCCGGTATATATATACCTCTATAAAATCTTTCCGCGATATTTATTATAATTAATAGTTATATATAAAACGAAGTTTATAATACCCTAGCGCTAAAGTCTTTAATTATAAAAACTATTAATCTTATTCTTTTCGTTATTTTAATACCGCCTCCGGGTAGGTAAACCTAATTATTTAAATAAATAATAATATCTCCTTTATATATATTTAATAGTACCCTAGAATATTAATACCCTAATCTTATTTACTAGATATTATAATATATATTAAATAAAATTTATTTAGTAAAAATATAATCTATATATTAAAGTTCTTTAATTTTCTAAAGCTTTTATTAAGCTACGAAATAATACACTAAACCTATATCTCGGTTATATATAGTAATTATTAATTCATTAATAACTACTCGCCTAAATTCTCCTAAACTTTTAGTGAATTAAGAGGATATTAATAAATATCTATAATTATAATCGTAATATTACGCGACTCTTATGTATTAAATTATTATAAAAGTTGCGTTTTTATATACTAGCCCTAATAATAAAATATTTAGGTAAAAATATTATTTAATATTTATAATATTTTTATCCCCTCGATCTAAACTACCTCTCTATAACTTTTTATAACTTTAGAACCTATCGTTATAGTATAAAAATAGTATATATTAGTTTTCTTACCTAGTTTAAATATTATTTCAACTAGAAGTTTAAAATAATCTTAACTCT
>JAABUS010000268.1_pt1 | contig 131376 bp, 116 predicted proteins | sample 5560161 | NCBI WGS metagenome assembly JAABUS01 (sample SAMN10711885, study PRJNA513376) | rock metagenome | isolation source: Antarctica rocks | place: Antarctica: Victoria Land, Trio Nunatak nord | collected 2016-01-04 | reverse complement strand
TCACCCCCTAACTGCTCGCACCCCCTAACCGCTCACCCATAGGGCTGATGCCTGGAAGCCGCCTAGAGGCCGCCCTAGTCCTGATCACTTTCGCGACAAGCATAGTCCCCGGAACTTCCCGAATTGTTGCCCGGAGACGAATTTCTAGGGTGTTCTTTAGGGGCCGCAGGGTCTTCCGGGCTTCAGCCCTACGGGACGAGCCGTTAGGGGGTGCGAGCAGTCAGGGGGTGAACCCTTCTACTATTTAGATTCTAGCCGTCGGGGAAGCGGAATGTATCTATTGGCGTGATGGCTAGGCATCCTTTCCCAGGAAACACCATACAAGGTCTCGCCAGACCATAGACGTGTTTCAGATCTAAGTACATTTCCCACATGGACGCCATCCAAGATCTCACCTGTACGAGCCCTCTGAGATGTGTTTTGCACATGGAAGCTACTCAGGATCTCGTCCCGACTTCGAGCCTCCCGAAAGGCCGGCGCCATGTACTTGGCGCAGATGCTTATCATAGCTACTCCTTGAGCTCCTGGACTGAGGGGAATGCTCTCCTACATTGGGTCTCACATGTCATTTAAGATGTGAGAACTCAAAATTTCTGAGGTCACTTCTCCGTCTGGAATATCAAGGCGACAAACATACTCTTTCACGTGGAAGATCTTGTATCACTACTAAGACTCAAGCTCAGATTCTCGGGGAAAGCCAAAACCACCTGGCCGGCGAGGCTGTCGATAAGCTTAGCGGAGGCTTGCCGTTCTCATATGGCAACGATTCTGAAACATTTGCCACAACTACTAGGAAAACGGAATGGCCAATTTAGTGGACAACAGCCATGTGGATGAGCGAGACCATGTGCGTTGGTCCTGTTTATCCGAATATAACTCTAAAGGAGAGCCTTTCCAAGGCAAATTGTACAATCTTTGAGATGATTAGTCGAGGTTTATTCACCAGGGATTACTAGATGCATCAGGGATGGACATCCTCCGCATCCTGAATGGAAATCGGCAATGGAGCCAACCTTCGTACTTCAATCGCCCGTTGCTCTAAGTCGTGCTATACCTTTGGCACCAGAATCTAGGTCCTAGGACTGTCGTCCAAAGATAGAACGTGGATCGGGGCGTCCATCTAGTCAGCTACTAGTGTCTAGACCGATTTCGCATGCATGACTAGTACCAAGGCTGCGGCCGGATCTTCACGGTTTTAAGTCAAATAACACGAGGCCAATAAGCAAGCCATACGACGAGCACTGACCAATTAAGGGCTGGTTATCGGACGTGGGTGTCTGCCATGTGCTAACCTCGTTCCATGCTTTCTTAGGGGGCCTGGGCATGCGCCATACTTCTCTTGTCTATTCTGGATTCAAGGAGCTGCTCGAGCTGTTACGAAAAAAGCTACTATTCCGATGGCCCTCCAATGGTAAGGTTCTCTTTTGATTTTCAATAGGTCAAAGTCGTCCGATCTTCGTATACTTCCTTCGGAACCTATGTCAGAGCCTACTTCCGCCTCCAAAACCCAATTCTTGTTTGCCGAGAATACATCGCCGAGAGAGGATGATTGAGGCCCTCTTTTGCGAGATTAATACACTCATGCATCCGTTCTTTTTCCCCCTGACTTTTCACTGTCTCACTCGTGTCCCAGTGCTTTCTGTGTTACTCAAAAGCTAGACACCGCTGAATCACAGTTTTGCGATAAGGACTGCAAGCAATTTAACTTTGCATTTGGCGTCTAGACTTTGATGCTGTTGCCACTGCGAAGGCTAGACGTTCTCTACATTAAACGCTTCAGCCGCCATGTGCTATTCTGTCTCTGAGCCAGACTAGGTGGAGCTGGGCGGACGCTCGACAACTCTGTTGTGGCCTTTCCCACCGGAATCCACATGGCCTCCCCCGTGTCTGTTTACCGCGTGCTCTTGACCTATATACCTTTGTGGCTTAGTCTAGCCCATGTTTTCTTGGACGTTCTGACTTTACAGACCATGATGGGCCTCGTGAGGATCGGCAAGGAGGGCGAGGTCCAGTTGATGGAGATACAGTCCCAATCCTATAAGAAGGTCCATGCCACCCAAGTAATCATTCTCATCATCAGCACTCACCGGCATCCTCTGGAAACAGCCACAGTCTCTCATTCCAAACCAACAAGCACATCTCTGCACATTTCTACCACAAGCTGGTCTTACACGTGGAAATCAAACCTTCATTCGAAACTTTGCAGCACGTGCAATAATGCATTCTACCGTCATCATCTCTTCCCTTCTTGGGTTAGCAGCGGCTGCGCCTCGCGCCATCCTCGAAGATACCATTAACAAACGCCTCAACGGTCAAACGGTTACTGTGACCCGTCACACAATCGGGGACATGCAGTATTCCGGCTAGCACCCTCGTCAGCACCCAACCTGGCAGCACTATCTACAGCACTCAACACGAAACTCTTACGAATTCTCAGCACTTCAATACTCCTTCTTCCATTCATTCTCTAACTTTATCGAGTACCCACTCGCAAAGCGAAATTAGTACTCAGCATTGTCAAACATCATCCGGTCATTCTCAAACACCATTCAGCAGACATTCGCAATCTCTGTCAAGAAGCCATTCCCAAATTGCTACTGTTACACACTCTCGGAAAGGCAAACCCAGCAGTACTGATGTTCACATTTGCGACCTGATCAGATTAGCGAAGTAAGCCAAAACATGGACTAAGGACACTCACATCTCATATGATTGCAGCCACCATTCTTTTCTGTGTGGTAACCATAATTTGGACAATCTTTGGTCTCTTTGCTCAGGTACTCCAATGTAGCAGCCTCCTGTCCACTACGTAGCTCATCTTCTGCTCGCCGAGCAGTGACATCAACATAAGAATGGCCATTTTCCCATACGATATCGCACTGAATGCAAGTTCGCCCCCCACAAGTCACGCACAGAATCCATTAGGTCTGACTTGGGTCGTAGGAGCTACCAGATTCACAACCTGAATGGCGGTACCGCTGAAACTGTTGGCTACCTGCCAAATATGCTTTAAAGGCCAGGTCGTTGTACCTGAACCCAGTTATCAGCCTTGTCTTTGATATCGAGAGAACATAATAACGTACCTTTCGCGAGTTTGCCTATCGGCCAATGCTTGAATATCGTCAGCTGTCAAACGCCCACCACAGCTTGGGCAGTCGATTTCCCACATCTTCTCGTTTGGTTGGGTAGAGATCGAGATAAGAAGGCATTGGCTGCAAGTATTGATCTCGTGCTGGCAGGTGAAAGTGACAATGCGTTAGGGTATGCTCTGCGGAGTCAGGCTCTCAAAGCATACAGCGCAGTTTCGAGTTGCTGGGGCTACCAGTACCGTCGCTTCTGTGTTCGTCACAGCCTTGTTGGGCGAGTCAGAAGCTTGGGTAGTCCTTTGGATAATGCGAGGAGCGGAAGCCACGAGAAACTGGGTAGCGGAGAGTTTCCGAGTGACTGATTCAGAAGAGGATACGGCCGATGTCTGTACACTTATCCCTTGTGACATATTCTGCATTTTCGGTGCCGTCATTATTCTGGAGTAAGAGTTTGTTTTCCCCTTTATAGTATTAGGGCAGGCTGCATTGCTCCTGGCAGCGTCTTAACGTTCTACCATTTGTGCCGCCCAGGTCCTGCCCAAATGTGTATTACGAGCCAAGAAGGCTTGTCGTCTTTCTTGAGTCGATTGGGGGTTGACGGCAGACATCACGACATTTCCGATGGCTGATGGTTCATGCAGGATCAAATCAGCAGCGGCATCAATTGGTATCTGGGTCGCTGTTACTGATGGCAAAATCGGAGGTCAGGTGCCATAAGTGTTGCGGAAGCTTGGAGTTGACCCCGACGCTCTGCAGCTCGCCGTTCCTCCCAGGATCGGCGTCTCTCTATCCTTCGAGCTCGCCAGGCTTGTCTTTCTAGCCTTACCCTAGGAGGAACATTTCCCTGTCCGTGGGTCACAACGACTTGAACTCCCGGGCTAACAATGGTAGATGGTTGTTGAACGACGGGCTTAAGCTCCGGAAGCGGTCCCCCGGTTGCGTGAGCCTTCAGTATCAAGACGTGATCACGTGCTAGCAGCCCACGCTTGGAAACGAGCTCACCGAGCGCATGCATCAGTTCAAGCTTCGATGCTCCTCGCTGGTAGGTCTTGCCGTATTGATCGAGAACAACGCGGATGTTTTCCCTGGTCCATGATGTGAAACAATGCCCAAGTAGTGTCGAGGGCACCCCCGCAATCCGATATTCTTCGTAAGTTGACATCTTGAACGTGATCAACGATGCTACGAGGAAGATAGTAGTTCAGTTGTGTGGTACTAAGCCGAGTTGAGATAGGTAGTGGTCTTGAATGGAATGAGTGCCAATAGTGTATGTACGAGTACTGAGTGGAATTCCGAAAATCCAAAAACTCGAGTCATCTGGATCATTATCTCCATAACGACATGTACAAGAGCAAAGGCAAAAGTAGATGGGAATGTGAAGAACCTGAAACAAACTCGTTGTGTAAGACAATAGGACAATAGAGGACCTCCTTGGCCTTGAAAGGATTCACCATCTCATCGGAATTAGGGAGCGCGTGCTTAATTATCAATAATTAGCTGTGTAATATACTGCAACTCCGTAATCAGCCAAAGGAGTATTTGTATACTTTAGAGCATATCGATGGTGTAGTCGATAGCCAATGTCGTTTGAACGAGATTTCATAGTCGGAGCTCATTTCAATCACGTAATCATCGTCAATAAAATATATACCGGCGGCGTGAGCGCAGAAGAAAATGACCTTCAACGCTTCTTTCTCCAGACTGACCTCCGTCGGGAATGTGTCCTCGGGGCTTATGTTCGCATTGGGGTTTGGGGTCTACCTCTGGAGGGCAAAATTGCAATGCTGCAAGAGGTCAAGACATTCATTGACTTTCTGGATTGCATGACACTTTTGTTCGAGGTTGAGGCGCTTTTTCTGTGATTCTTGCAGTGGAGCCATGATGTGCTTTCGCTATGTTGTCGAGAGGGCGATGAGCAACAACAAAGAGATCGGTGTGGGCTGTGCAACAGTGAGCTGCAGGATGTGGAAAGTTCGTTACATTGCTTCTTGGATGTTTGTACAACTTCCCGTAAGAGAATGTTAGCCCCAGTAATGTCCCGATGCATCCAGCCACGGCGGTGTATCTCGCGAAGTCCTTCTAAAAGTTGCCTGCGTAGACCTCTTCGATCAATCCATGTCATTGTAGACCACTGGTGGAAGGTTCTTGCCCAGTAGTGTTGCACGCTGCTTTGGGAGAAATGTCGCATGTGCACGAGCAACTTGTACTTCAATGTCCAACCTGCGAATATGACAGCCTATAGCCACAGAGAGTCTTGCCGACTCTACGACTCTTGACAGACTCGAAATGGCGCTCAACTTGAGTCTCAACTCGCTGGGAGGCGGATGCGGTGAGGTTGTCAAGCTTGCTGCTTCGGCCATATCAGCGAGAGTTTCTTTGGCGTTGCGTACCTCTTTTTGGGCCGCAGTCTCGGTGGTAGTAGCCGAGGAGGATGTTGTTCACGCTGAGAATGCTCCAGTGTGGCTCAGCAGCTTCTAAAATTGTGAAGTCGCGCCTGCTCTCCTGGTCCATTGCTCCTGGAAAACCTGGATCCTTGAATCCGAGCCAATCAATCAGTCTTCTGGCAGCTCCGTTCCCATGGCCACGTTCCGATCTCCTGCTAAAATGGCGAGGCTGCTGATACATTCCCATGAATTCATTGGAGACCCGCAATCCCCGCTCCAACAGCTCTTGATCTGAGGGGCCTATAGCCCTTAAAGGCGAATATGATACGCAATCAGTATAATCAAGGGAAGTTATGAGAATTGTCCAGCCAAGTATAGCAGGCGGAAGGAGGTCCACGTTCTTGAACGTTATTTCTCAAATACAGTCAATATCGGAGCCTTAAAATGCTCACGAATGAGGCCGAGAATAAAAATATAATTATATTTAGTCAGGAGGGAGATATTGTCGGTCGATATGATGAGAACGATCACGAGTGGATTCGTATCCGATAGAGGCACGTCAAAACGCTCTTGCTATTGCGTAGATGCCTGGAACTGCGAAATTGAAGCGTATAATTTCACGTGTATATTCCTCCAATTTGGGATCCTGCTTGACGTGTCCTCGTCTTCCGAGAAGATACTGGCGGCTAACCTTCTTCGCCATGCATCTGTGCAAAACCGAACACGATCGTGTATGTCAGTTCGCCGGGGTTCGTTTCGGAGGCAATCTTCGCCGCGTGACCTTTGTTTATCCATTTCGTCTGTAAGAAATTCTTTGGATGAAACACGTCCGGCCATAGCTCCAAACGTTTTTTGTGGGGGATCTCATCGCATTTCACTATGTCGTTTCGAAACGTAGTGGATTGCGCAGCTTGCGCACGAGTGCTTGGGGGCATGACGTACGGTGCGTGAGTACACTGCAGCACCTCAATTACCTGATCTAGAATTGTAGGTGCTGTCGATGATTCAGAGGATTTGCCAAGAAATGTGTTGTTGTTGATTTCTTTGCGGGGTGCGAGCTCTCTCCGTCCTAGGGTCACAGGTGATGAAATTACAAGCATGATTACCCTGGCGCAAAACGTGTTTTGTGCCTAAGGAGCTCTGCGATGACGGCGAAAGGGACTTCACGGGAGCGATAATATAGTAGGACGACGTCGTCTGATATCATCAGTGGAGAGTCAGCATTGCGCTTCACTTCGTTGATGGTGACATCGAATGCTTCACAGGCGACAGAATTCAATGGCCTAAGGAAAGACAAGTCATTCTCAGTACTGTTATGTACATCATCGTTGAAGGAATCTGGGGTGCTGGGGCTTGTCGACACCCAGCGAGGTGAGTCTGGACTAGATATACGGACGAGTCTGAGGTCTGACAAAAGACAGAAAGAATAAGCGGGCAAGTTCGACCAACTTCTTGAGTTGTTTTCTTGTAAGCTTGTGATTCTCGTGCAAGTAGTCCTCCATTCGCTTCAACGTCTTGTTTGCCTCATTCAGCCCCCTTACCCAAAAGTGCGGCAAGCTCGAGTTTCGACAGCAATTTTGCTCCGCAAGCTCCTGTAGCAGGACATTGGCCCGCTCCACGCACCACAAGCAAATGCAGGACCAAGTGAACGGTTAAGGCAGCGAAGCAGAAGGCCAAACATCTTCACCGGCGGCTTTAGGAAAGATTCATATATATGTATAAATATAAGAGAAAGAAGACTGTCATCCAAGAAGAGGGTTCATGGGTATAGAAGGAGGTGTTGGTATTGGTAGTGTACGTTTGTAAGAGAGAAGGGAGGAAGTTGGGGGTTTATATAATGCAGGCTGTCACTAGCACTGCTAGTATCCTTCCCTCATTTCACACGGATGGATTCATAGTCCCAAGGAATACCAATACCTATGAAGGTCATCTGCGTCAGTGAACATGCTCTCTATGAATTTAATTGGCCGGTGCCATGAGACCGAGATCTACCAGTGATTGGTGATATGCAATTGGAGCACTCAAGTTGTGGATATCTATGGGCCAGGCTAGTGGTGAATGTTTGCCACTCACTTGGGCTGTGACGAGGTGATGAGCGTGGAGTTGTTTGTTTGAGAAGAGGTTAGAAGAGGAAGGATCCTTTTTTGAAGGGTCTTTGACCTGCTGTTGTTCATGCCAACGATGAACATTGAAACATGGATGCCATCTCTCCCAGTGGAGCAATAATAACGTTGAACTCAGAGTGGAATTCACTGGTCGTGAAGATGTTCGAATGTGAAAAGGAGTGCTCTCCTACCGGCGTCAGGGCGCTGGTAGCACACTCGTGGCGTGGCGTGCTATCTCAATACCACGGAAAAGTGGGGAGGTGTCGTTCTATGAGGAATCTGGCGTTGTGATAGTTGACGGGTGTGAGGTTGATTTGAGTGATTTAGAGTTGGCAGAGGAAATCCAAATTGGATGGTGCTGTGGTAGAGAAGTGGAGATAGTGGGAAGTGATGGCTGAGTGCATGTAGGATGCGAGAACGCATCATTGAAAGGTGCGGAGAGTGTAGCAGTAGCCAATCGAAAAAATTGCATAACGAGGTCCAAATGGAATGGGACAGAAGCAAAATCAAAGCCACATAAGCGTGAAAAGGGCAAGAACACAGCAGGGGCGCCGAGTAAAATGTAATGCTTCTTAAGGCAAGAAGCCTAGAAATACGGCAAAAATGAACAATGCTTCCTCTAAAGCAGCCCAAAAAATATCATCTCTAGGGGTTGCGACTCCGAAATGGAATGCATTGGCGTAGGAAAACCATGAATGTTGCGAGTTGTTTGAGTTGTAGACCATGGGGGCAGGGCGATTGAGGTAGCGACAGAGGAGGAAACGTGGCAACTCTCACCCTATTGGAGCGGAAGGAGTAGCATGTACTTGTCTTGTAGAGGTGACAGAGCAGAATTGGGGACCCGTGGCAGAGTACGTACCCAGGAAAATGGCGTGCATAGACACACATTCAAAGCCCAGAGTCAGCAGTAGCCTCGGAAGTTAGATTAGAATAGAGTCATCTTACAGGACAATTCAACGATGTATTCTCTTCGCTTCAATGTCACTTTTCCGAATCACTTACTTACTCCAACAACGCATCCTCACCACGAGAGCTCTGATCCAATGATAAGGCTCACACTATGTATCCTAGACCAAATCCATCGCTCCCATTACTTCTTGCTAAAAAACATCCAATTGTACCATTACTCGCTGCTTTCATCTCCAGACATAGCCGGTGGTGGTGGCGCCGTCGGTGCAAAATTGCTTCTAGCGCGAATTCTAGCACCATACTTCCAGAAAATGACTGGTATCGGAACAAGCATCAGAGCTACACAGCCCAGCAGTGTCCCTGCCCAATTGACGCCAAGGCCGTTGAACATGTAGATACTGAAGAGTGGGAAGACTGCACCCGCGAGTGATCGAAGAAAGGTGTTCGCTGCTATTGCTGAAGCGGCGCTGGGAGATGTTAGTCTTATTGTAAGTGAGAAAACGGATTGGGTAAGGTGACGTACAACATAAGATAAGCGTCAACAAGATAGTTGAGCGCTTGCAGGAAGATGGATAACAAGCCGAACCCAGTCAGCAATCCAGACAGTGTAGGTACTATCCAGTGTATGTCTGCTCGGTATCCAGACCAGCCGAACCAGAAAAGGCCCAGGGTAAATGAGACTCCGCCCATAATTGCAGGAGGTAGACGCCACTCGGGTATGGTCACGCCATTGTTTGCTGCCAGCTTCTTGTTGTAATCGGTTTGAGTATAGACGATGTAGGCACCCGCCAGCAGCATTCCTAAGATCATGCCAAAGTAGGGTAGCCCACCAATGCCTTGGTTGAAGCCGTGGATCTGCTGGAAGACAATTGGATAAGCTGTGAGGAACAGGTAGAGCAAGCCGTAGATAAAGGCCATATAAATGCTGAGCAACAGAACAATAGGCTCCGTGACGAGCAGGCGCAGCGGCCGACTGAAATTTTTAGTGATGAGTTCTCGCAAGTCGACTTCGATTTCTTCTTGTTTGGCGTGAATTCCCCAATTCAAAGTCCTTCGGCGTAGCTCGCTGGCTTTTTCCACTAGAACAATGGGTGGGTATGTCTCCTCGAGGAACAGAACATTCAGTCCGAAGGCCAAGAAGCCCATGATTGCTGTGAAGTATTGCGTCCATCTCCAGCCAAGACTCTTATTCATCACCGTAAAACCACCAATGAACGGTGCCAGAAGCGGACCAGTGAACACGGTCATGGAGAAGACAGTAATCGCAAGACCTCGGGTCCTAGCATTGAACATGTCTGAAAACACCGCCGCGACGACAGCGAGCGGGCAGGAAGCGAATACGCCGGCGAAGAATCTGCAGATAAGAACTGTCTGGAGATCTTTTCCCACAGCTGTTCCAACGGAGAAGATAGAGAACCCAAAAGTTGAGAGTAGAAGAGGAAGCTTCCTACCCTTTAGTTCTGAGAATGGCGCCCATACGATGGGTCCCGTAGCAAAACCCAGCACATATAGGGAAAGGCCGAGTATTCCAACTTCCTCAGAGACTCCAAACTGATCCGCGACCGCAATCGTAGCTGCCGAGAAGATACTGCTAGCGAAGGCAGAGGTCAAGGTCGTGTAACCGAGCACAACACCAATCAAGATCCTGCACATCGTGTCAGCCGGCCGCCACATTCGTACGCGAGACTATATACGCACTTTTTCCTCATAGCCCAATTTTGCGGATGCATTGGATCATCTATCCCATCGAACTCCACGACATAATCCTCCTTGGCCGGTAGCTGAGGAGGATAATCCTTTCCCGCCCCAAAATTCGGCAGTGGTTTCTTTGATTTTCTCGACGTAATGGTCCTCCCAACTGTACCGCTGTGCTGCGTCCGATGCGTCTCTATACGACCGAGTTCTGTTGGGTGTCGTTCAAGATCTCGTTGTGTATTGGTTCTCGACACGCGCATCTCTTCTCGTATGATTCCCGAGGCGGTCGACGCTGACGACCCTGTTGACGCTGTATGCTGTCGTTCGATGCTCGGGGGCTTCTCGCCAATCCGTTTTTCGTTCATTGGCGTTCCATCTGGGAAGTAGGTATCTGGGAATCGGTCGGGACTGGCTGCTTGCTCAGCCTTCTCGAGGTCTCTGTCGACGTTGTCCATTGCGCTTATAGGTTTGATTGATGTTCGCGACGGTCAAGAACGAAGGGAGGTCCTCAGCCTAATATTCACAATCAGAAGGCTGGTGGGATCTGTGAGGCTTTTGTTAGGTTTAGTCGGGCCGGCTCACATATCAGTAATCATCCTAAGCCATCAACATGTATCACGAGTGGGTCCTTTCGCATGAGATGTGATCTGGGTATAACAGGGACAAGCACTCTTATATTATCTTACCAACAACGAGAAGGGTTTTAAGCTGTGTAAACAATCCATCCTCGCTCTCGCTCTGCGGCACCAGCGGCTGTAATCCTTTGGCCTCGACGTCAGAGACAAGCTAATCTTATCAGCGGAAACTCCGATTGGCCAATTGACTGTACAGGCGAAAGAAACTCATATCAAGCCAGAACGACGGAAAATGAAGATCCGGAGAGCTCTTCCAGAGCCGAGGGTGGCGTCGAATGTTGGGAAGGGTCGGGTGAAGTGTTCAGGCTACATACAGCTTCTAGCAACTTTGACTACCTAGGCATACCAAACAGCCATACTAGCCTTGAGCTACCTCCACCTTCTTCTTCGCATTCCTGCCAATTTACTCGTTGGACTGGCGCCATACTCGAGAATTACGGTCTCTCCTTTTAGGATTTTCTGTCCATGCCATTGTGAAAAGCCTCCCCGTTGTCTTGTCAATTCCCACCCTGCTTTTTTGGCTCTCGTTAATGGAACCAGTCTTGCCTTCATGACGAAAGGCACGTAGTCCGGCACCGAAACGCCCTTCGCTAATGCCGCGGGTATATCATGCCGCTAAATCGTAGAACAATCAATGCAATAGTGCATGGCCAATGCTGAGCTGCTGCCGGAGCCTTGCGTGCGATACCTATTGTGTACACGTCCATTCAAAGTGCAGCGAAGCCCCGCGCAGAGGCCTGTCTGAAAGACGTATGCATCCGCGATGACCACGCTCCTTTCACTTCATAGCTTCCCCACCTTCCATTGGAACGCCAGGGGGAGCAGGGAGCTGTCCTTGCATATGTGGGTACTGGGCTTGTGGGTAGTGATTATAGCTATTGCTAGGTGCGCGGCTGATCTGGTGAGGGAAATGAGGCTGCTGTTGAGGGCTTCGGTTATAGTGCGGTTGTGGGGATGCATAGCTTCGCATTGGGGTGCCTAGGTAAATTTTAGTAGGTTGTTTTAAGAAGGTTCCAGGAGACTAACCGTTCGGTGGGTGTTGAGGCGCGTAAACAGGTCCCCCATACTGAGAAGTGCTCATATACATTGGGGTACTTTGTCCTTGAAATGAGCCTTGATGCATCATAGGAGTGCCTCCTCCTCTACCAGGGCTAGGATATCCACTTGTTGGCTGTGACTGCCCAACATACGGTGGGATCTGACCGTGGGGAAACATCTGCATTTGGGGACCATGCATGGCCTGCGGGCCCATAAAGCCTCCTTGAGAAGAGCTGTGGGCCATCATCGGAACTGCGTAGTGTTGGCCTGGAGAGGGCGCAAAAGGAGGGCCACTAGGCATTCTTCCAAAGTTCTGGGCTTGAGGTCCGCCAGGTGCCATCCCATAAGGAGCCATTGGCTGAACATGGGGGAAGTGCGCTGGTTGACCCATCGGTGCAGGATAGGCCAGATAAGCGTTCTGACCACGAGGAGTTGAATATGCTGAATTCGCTGACGGGGAGGGATGCATCCGGTCGTCGAAATGATGAGGTCCAGCTGGATAATGATGGGGTTGGGGTGGACCGTGGTATGCTGGCTGCTGAGGCACCTGAACGTGAGGAGTGCCTTGCGTGCCATGCTGGAGATGGAGTGGAAGCTGATTAGGGAACGCTTGATTCGGAGAGATTGCGGGTTGCTGAGGAGTGGCACCACGCGAAGGCATAGGTACGTCATCGTACATGTTTTTGTAGGACTTGAAGTCTTCTTCATCCTTCACCTGGCTCCATGTAACCGGTGTTGCATGAGCATAGACAATTCCGCCATTGGAAGCGTAGTCTTTGACCTTATTCTCCTTTTGTGCTTTTTCCCTCAGGCGCTTCAGGGGATTGAATAGCTCCATAATCGAAGGCTTGTCTCCAGCTGGCACGGGCTTCTTGTCACCAAAGAAGTCACTTGGGCTAGGTGCTCGAGACGTAGGCCTAACATTTGAATTGGGTCTGGAACTGGAAGTAGGACTGGACAATCCGGGCAGCTGGAAAACGTTCGCGGTAGGGTTTGGCTTGAACTCGTGTGCATTCACGTTGAGTCTGATGGAGGCTGCGGAGGTTGGGGTGCGCACGGTGCTTGATGCTTGTGAGCTAGGGACTGGTGCAGCGTTAAATGAAGGCCGGCTAGGAGGCTTCTGAGAAGTGTGGATAGGAGGAGGCACGGGAGCAGTAGCTGGCATGCCAGCCTGAAGGCCAGCCTTGTGACGGTTATGCTGATCAGCCAGGCGGTGGCTCAGCATGCCTTGGCCGCCGTGCCCAGAAGCTGGGAAAATGTTGGCGAATTGCGTTTGCTTATCGCGGGATGACACACCTGCCTGCGGACCTCGAGGTGGAAGCCCTTGACGGAGATTGTACTCCTGACGGGCGGCATTGGAGGTGTTTGGTGGAGCTCGTGTGCCATCAGTCTTGGATTCATCAAGACCCTTTGATGATGGCTGGTCTCCTGAACTTGCCAGAGTCTTTGCTGGTATAGACGCTTTCTGCTCGGCTTCTCGCTGCGCTTTCTCCATGATCTCCTGTTGTTTTGTCTTATCCTTTGCAAGGATTGGAACCAAATCCTTTGGAACTGGCGTGTGTAGCTTGAAATTTGATGAGAACTTCTTCAGATCGTTGAGCTTAATAGCCTTATCATGCACTGCACGCCTCTTGCGGTCTTCAGCGACTCTATTTTTCTCGGTGCTGGCGAAGTTTTTGAAAGCAGCCAGGGCATCCTCAGTGTCCACATTGGAAGTAGCGTTCGATATTGGTGCCTTAGGAGTTTCAGCTAGACGTGAAGTGTTCGTGGCAGCTGCATTGACCGTAGAGCCGTCCTTGTTACTATCTTGCTTGGCTTCTGTTGTCGTAGCATTGCTAGACCCAGCGAGAGCCGTACCGTTCTCGGTCGGCTTCGAGGCGGCATTAGTTTCTGTCTGAAGACTCGCTTCCGGTCGAGCAATCTGAGAAGATATGATTGCTGGATCTACTGGCGCACCTGCCACAGAAGATTTGCCGCTGAGAGGTCGACGAGCTGGTGGCATGTATCTGTGGGGTTGGTTGGGCTGTAGAGGGGGGTAATCTGCGCCATTGCGACGAACCCCACTGTACCTGAGCCCGGATTAGCTTACTTTTACAAGCTCCACGTGAAGCAATACTCACTTCGATTCTTCGTCAATCTCGCCGTTTTCATCTACCATACCACGCTCTTCTCTGACATGAGCATCTTTTGAAGCTGACCCCTCGATCTCCCGTGCAACGCGTTGAGCCTTAGCCTCGATCTCGCGGTAGGCAGGATTGGACCGGTTTATGGTTGTGGTGTAGTAATCTTCGCTGTAGTCTGTCTTCAAACCGAAAAGCCGTTCATTGGCTTTGAATTGGTCCCACGCCTCGCCTGCCCCAGAGCCTGACCCCTCGAGAGAGAGATCAACGTCAGTGTCAGTGCTAGCGTTAGAAGCCCAGGGTTGAAGTTGACGCTCGCGGAGAGCTAGATTGCCAGAAATATCCGTATCCGTGCGGAAGCCCGCTGTAGCTCCTAGATTGCGGCGGTGAGCTAATGGGCCTTCGTGATACACCAGAGTACTCACCATTCTGATATTTGTCTTGGCCACTCAATTGCACTCCGTCAATAGCAACCTCGGCAACGTCCTTCACATTGAACGTCATATCGTGCTCATCACCAACACCCACGTAGGCTGCAGTGTCCTCTTGAATTCCGTTTGCTTGCCCTTTCTCGCCGTTCTTGATCTGTCGCACCATCTTGAGTAGATAAGCGGATTCATCGTTGCCCATAGATGCTCCCCAGAAAAGACCAGAGAATGCATCTTGGTTCGTGGTTGTGATCGTGGCAGGTTGACCCTAAAGATTTCATGTCAACGAGAGCTCTCCACAGGTTACTGGCCAGCAGCTTCACTTACCATAGAAGTCGCCATCAACCATAAGAAGCGATCGTGGTTGACAAGCTTCGAAGCGGATTTCAATTCCTGGTTTGTTGGGGCCTTGCTTGTGCTTTGTATCTGAGGTCCAGCACCATTCGATTGTCCAGGAGTATTAGAGCGTTGAGTAATAGGGTTCCTGCCGGATGTCCAAGCTTTTGGAGTGGGGTTCCGGCTAGACATTTCTGGTGAGCCCGGAGGGTTTTGAGAGCTTTGGAGCAGGCAGGAGCGCGGACAAGTCAAAGAGAATAAGATGTTCATTGAATACGAATGTTGCATAGGCAGTGACAGTCTGAGTGATCATTGTGAATGGGTGGGTTTAGTTCTTACCTCTGGGATCCATCATTTGGCGTAGCAGTACCCGCCAGCTTGCGACTGCTATCGACATTCTTGCTGTTAGCAGCACCACCAGCAGGCTTATCCTGCTTTCCAGCGTTTGGCATGATGTTGGTAGAGTTGCCTTCTGTGCCTGAAGGACCTCCATTAACCATGGTAGTAGCCATGGCTGTAACACCTAGGGTTGCTGCCAGCGGTCAACCCGCGACCGGGTAGGTACTGATTGTGTGGATGCAAAGGCGGGCTTGTGATTAGGAGGAGGTGCTAATTGTTAAACTGCAGACCTCATATGTACTGCGGAAGTCCGCTGAAATCAATGGGTTGAGTGTGTAGGAGAGAGTGATGTTGAACTTGGAGTTGTAGAAATGTTTCGCGCTAGGAACTCAGGGATCGAGCGCCTCAGCCGCGGTAGAACCCGCCGAAAGCCCAAAGGCAATTGAAAGATGTGCTGGAGAGAACAAGCCAAGTATTATTCGACGAGGTACGTTGTAATTCTAGTCAAGAGCTGCGGGATATGTATCTAGTCAGTGTCTGGAGCTCACGGGGTAAAGTGTCCGAGTCCACTTGAGATTTCCAAGATTGAAGCTGGGGTGTTCGCCGCTAAACCCGAAACAAGCGAGAAGACGGCGAACTAAGAAAAGCGGATAAGCTGCTTAGAAAAGGTACACAGCAGAGACTAAGGTACCAACCTCACTTGCTTGCAGTCTCCACCTTCTTTATTCAAACCACAACGGCTGCATTGGCAAGGAACGGTCTGCACAGGCCAATAGAGCCATGCAAGCACAGTCTACCTCCCAACGATCGGGTCAAAAGAGGGCGCCCGAAGCGTCCAACCCTCCTCCTCCCCCAGCAGCACCTGCATTTTCTTCTCAAGCACCAGCAGGCACTCGGACGTCGTCGGGCTCCTCAAGGTCATCAAACTATCGCAGGCAAAATGTACGTTTACTGGCCATGTATCTTTTGACGAAGGAGTGGGATGCCCTTTTCGTATTCACATTTGACTGACAGTTTACTGCATGATCAGCCAGCGCAACAGCTCTCTCAAATCGAGAAGAGTGTCACGCACCTCCTTATAGCCACTAAGCAGTTACTAGAAACCCTTACACAATGGTCGCGGCATACTGCAACGGAGGGGGAGGTGTCTGATGTTTACGTTCGCCTTGGCTATGAATTCAACATTGCATGTCGCGCATTCAATGGTATTGGGGTTGATACCTCGGATCTTGGGCCAGTACCAGAGCTACTCCGAGCAATACTTGAAGAAACTCTCAGCCAAGAGGCCAGCTCAGCCAGCCTAGACAGGTTCTTACCACGGATAAGGGACATCATTATCACGCTCCTTCACGGCTTGAAAAGAAAACAGCAGAGATTGAGAGCGAAGACAAGCAAGGATAACGTTCCAAACGGTGGTAATCTTGGTCCATCTGGAAGCTCGAGTAGTCTCAATACTGGTCTTACGCAGATGCTAGAAGATGTGCCTTCACGAAGGTCAGGCGAGCGCGGCTCTTCCGAGCGACGCACTGGTAGTGGTGGTAGCACGCTAGTTGGAGATATGAATGGGGAGTGGGCCAGTGGAGAAGAAGTCCCTCCTCGCAACTCCTCTGTACAATCAACGCGCCAGAGGAGTGGTGGTGCTCTGGTTGAGACCTCGAACCGAAGCTCGAACCGGGAAAGCCAAAGGCACATTCCAGTCTCCCTCTCAGAATCTTCTTTCTCGAGTGGTACCTCACAGAGCACTTCCATTCTGTCGCCGAACCCTGATGGGGAAGCTCAGCAAAACCAGCAAGTGCCCAGCATACCGCACCCACCATCGCAAAGGGGCAATTTCCCAAGCATGCAACCTCCCCCCGCGCCCCCTCCAAAACAGCAAGATGCACTGGCAGCGCTACAAAGAGGTGGAGACCTCGAAAGACGTGCTTCGAGAAGGTATTCGGCATACCAAATCTCGAAGCATCTTGGAGCTTCTCCAAATGGCGTCCCCATGATGTCTCCAGCGCAACATGGTCCCATACCAAACAGAGGTAAGGACCTTCGAGAATCGATGACTGCGGTTCGGAATCGAGGGTCAGGAATACTTAGCAGGCAGAAGTCCACCCGTCGTGCTGAGACTTCGCCAGTCAGGAACAGTACACTCGGTAGCAGAATATCTGAGGAAAGCAACAATAGCAGTGAAGCTCGCCAGCAATTAAGCCAGGCTGGAGATTTTGGCGCGCCGCATAGCACGGTGGAGCTGGTTGGAGCGAGTGCTGGTAGTGAGCGTCCAAAGATGGGGGCGACATTGACAAGCCCTGTGGATGGGTTACAAGCCTATAATACCTCTGAAGTTGACGATATAGAGCCTAGCAAGCGCCCACGTCGTGTTACAGCCGATCAAAGAAGTATATCACCACAGTCCAATGAAGGCAGCCAGGCGGATCAATTCGTACCAGAGCAGTCCCCACAGCCAGGCAAGGAGCTCACGCTATTTTTGCAATACAAATCGAAGATCAAGAAATTTGTCTTACCAGAAGGATCAAGCGATCTATCGGTAGCGAGACTCCAGCTGGCTTTTATAGAGAAATTCGCTTGGAACACTCACAATAACGGGAACGATCTACCTGAAATATACATCCAAGATCCAGTTTCCGGTGTGCGTCATGAGCTGGAAGACCTTCGGGACGTAAAGGATCGATCTGTCCTTGTGCTCAACATAGAAGTGCTTGATGAAGTAAAAAAGCATATTGATGAGGGTCTTGGAGGTTTACGAAGAATGGTGGAAGGGGTCCGCACTGCTGTAGATAGCCAGCAGACGGCATTGCAACGAGTCTCTGAGCGCCAACAGGATACCACCCGAGAGGTGACGCGCCTGTCGATAGCCCCTAAAGTACCTTCTACTCCCACAAGGTCCTTCGAGAAACCAAGAGCCAATGGCATCTTACCTTCGACCATCCTAAAGAACAACCCCAAGCGAGCCTTCGACCAGATCTCTGGCATCCAACTTCTACGACAGGATCTTGCCGTTGTCCGCCAGACATTCTCCTCTCTGGTATCTGACATGAACACGTCAATGGCTAAGGTGCAGGTCAACGCCTCATCGATCAAGACAATGGCCATCGAAGGTGTGCTGCCCAATCTAGATGCTTCAACAGGTCGAAGTTACGTCAATACCGGCAAGAAGACCTTGGGCGAAGAGTCAGAGAAGATCGTCAACTGCGTCGACGACTTGCAGGACATTGTGGAGGATCTACGCAAAGACGTCGTCTTGCGCGGGGTACGGCCGCTGCCACGTCAACTGGAAACAGTCAGCAAGAGCATCAGCACCGCAACAGCAGACCTCAAGAAGATGCAGGAATTCCTCAGACGAGAGAAGCCCATCTGGACCAAAATTTGGGAGAAGGAACTGGAGCTTGTCTGCAACGACAGAGACCTACTGACCATGCAGGAGGAACTCGCTGCCGACCTCGAAGATGACTTAGACAAGGCTACTCAAACATTTGCCCTCGTCGAGCAAGCCACCAAGCAGCAAAATCTACAATCCGTCCAAGGCCACGGCGTAGCTCTACGCAGCACATCCAAAGGCCTAGCAGCCATTGCATCAGATCAAGACATCGATCCCATGAAAGCCAAAGATGGTGTTCTCGGCGAAGTCAGAGCTCTACGACCCAATCATGAGACAAGGCTCGAAGCTATCGAGCGTGCAGAAAAGGCAAGGCAGAGAGAGCTAGAGACACGACAAGAAGGCGAATTTACGAAGGAAGTGGCCAGCTTTGTCGAGGAAGGAAGACTCAAGAAAAGTGGCGGCGTAGAGGAGGCGGAAAGGTTACGCAAGGCTAGGGACGAAAATAATATGAGAACCGCGTGGGAGACCCAGCAGGAACGATCTGCGGGGAAGGGCAAGAGGGCCGATGGACCCTCTGCGCCAGAACCTGAGCAAGAAGTGGCTCCGCCCGCAGAAGAACAGGATCCTGAAAATCAGCAGGAGAATGTGGAGGACGGTGATGATGTTCCCGATATGAAGGAGCAGGCGAAGCCGCCTGCAGAAGGTGAGCTTGCACCATCCACGTTGGAGAGATGGAAGACTGACTGAAGCTTAAAGAATCGCCCGGCAAGCGCGCTTCATCGTGGCTGCCTGCCATATTCACTTCATAATTCTTCTGTATATATTTGGTCTCTCTGCATGTGCTTTGAGCGAGGGCGCTTGAACTTTGCTCGGCGTCCATACCCAGCAGGCATACTTGGTAACAATCTCAATGTTTCGCCCGGCACCTATCCAGTTTTGACGATGGCTTTCCTCCCACTCGTCCTGCCTCTGATTCACTCGCTCCGACTTTTCTTGATCTGCATTGAGGAGCAACTTCTCCATCCAGGTGCCTGTTAGTTTACCTGTGCAGAGCAACTCCATGCCATCCGCAGCTTAACGATCGTTCTGCGACCATCAGAAATAGGAGCTGATGAGCTTAATCAAGGCATAACCCAGCTCGAAGTTCATCGAAAAGCTGGTTTGAACAAATTCAGATCATCTACGTGTGGAGACGAATCAAAGGGCGTAAGCAAGAGGTCAGGTTCTTTCGGGTTTCGAATAGCAATCGCTATGCTGTATCGTATTCTACAAAGTGAGAGGAGCGTGCCTCCTTTTACCAACCTTAGGACACAATATATGCTATCGTTGATATATACAACTCCTCTTTCCTGCTTCCTTGCCCCCATCTTACTTAGGCCCTTTCGGCTTTCGTTTCCCTATATCCCAGCCCCAGCCTCTGAGCGTTTTCACCACCTTCGGCGTCACTGCAGCCGTGAGGGGTACCCTGAGGAAGATAAAGCTTTTATGGATGGCGTATGCCAAAGCTAATTGCGTCCATATGCCTGCCGCTAGACTTATCAGCAACGACTCTTCTCATATACCCATCAGTTTCCAGTGGTCTTGCTGGGCACTCACTAGCGTTGTCACTCCCATTCGCCTCCTCAGCCTCCTTAACCCCATGATCAAACCCCACAACCTCCGCCACCCCATCCTTAACCTCCCCATAAGCCTCCACCCTCCTCTCCTCCCCCGCCACCCCATCCTTAACCTCCCCATAAGCCTCCACCCTCCTCTCCTCCCCCGCCACCCCTCCTATCGTTACCATTTCCATCTCGGCCTCATCCTCTTTCTTCCTCAACCTCTCCCTCCACTCCCTGAATTTTCCCACCACGCTCTCGGGAATAGCGCTTTTGATCCATTCTACCACAACGTGCTCATAATGTCCGATCCGGTCGGTACCCAGGTAGCGTACAGCGGCGAAACAGAACGGGAAGTCCAAGGCGACCAGGAGGAGGTAGACGCCGAATGCCGACCAGCCGTATTCACGGGTCAATTTTCGGAAGCGCGCGGAAAGGGAGAGGGAGGGTTGGGGAGAGTTGAGGTGGGGGGTAGGGTTATAGGGGGGCTTTTTGGGGTCGGTTGAGTAGGGACGCCGCTGCCGGAAGGGCTGGCGAAGGAATGGAGATGTAAGTGGTTTTCGCCGCGCAGCGAGGGTTCGTTGGCGGGCGGCCTGAGAGGAGAATTGTTGCTGGTGGGTGGTGCGGTTTAGGAGATTGAGGATCGGGGTAGGCTGATTTGAGGAGGCTCGAGCCGCTCCTGTGAGGGTTTGCTGTAGGGGGGTGATGGCCCTTCGGAGGTGCTGGAAGGTTTTCATGTTGATATTGGCAAGGTTGCTTTCTTCTAGCTGGGTTCAGGATTGTGCCGGCTTCGTGGACGGAATTATAGCTGTGCCGATGGGTCTAGAGTGTGTACTGAAAGTGTGAGCGCCATCATTGAAGCTTTCCGGCTTTCAGTGCATCCTTTCCGGTGCTGGATATGCCTTCGTCAGACTTAATATTAGTAGCCTGATAGGGCTGCATAGGTATCTCCGACTCGCCGTTAGCGCTGATAAGGTGCTGGCGCGAAAATCTCTTCTGAAGAAGTCACAATCATCCGCGAGGACAAAAATCTTTAAGAAAACCTACACTGGAGAAGTCTAAACCTGCACTCATGGCTTGAACTTCGTTTCTTGCAATTTTAGACAAGCGGACGCGGTGAACGCGCATGATTCGATGATTAACGCGTCGCAATCAGGGGGAAAGCATCTACAAAAGCATCTATAAAAGCATCTATAAAAGCATCTATAAAATTTGCAACCTTGTCTTAGCAGCCACCTGGATTCCAACAAATGTCCGCATACCTTTCTATCGGCAAGTAACTTTCGTTCGTTGTAATTGCTAACATTTCGAAAGACGACCGCATCCTCAACCCAGGCCGCTATGATGTAACTCAAACTCGAATCATACTGTGAAGCATGCCGCTGATCGTATTGATGGTCCAGCGGATCTTTAGTATTTGATGCCAAGACCGAGTCCAAGCCAGGTCGGTTCAACCAGGAGTCCACTGAGATCCAGAAAATGAAAGCTTCGATGGTGAAGTGTACTGCCACCATTTTCCCACTCATTTTTTAGATGATGGTATTCGGACCAAGACATCTCCAGCCTTGGGTGGTCGTGGTTTGCAGGATTAACGAACGATGGGGTATAGCTTAGGAGGACTTCTGCATCATCACTAGCTGGACCACAAAGCCTCCCATAAAGAATACGAACAAGACCACGACACCGTTGTACCAGCGCCATTAGGAAGCGAACCTAATATGGCAAAGTATTGAAACCTAGCAAACGACTCACAACCAACAGGCGTCTGGCCCTCCCACCACTGATTTCGAACTAACATTGCCGGCCTAAGATCTTCAAAAACCCTGAGGCGAATGGCGCTGCCAACAAATACGAACAAGACCACAACACCATTGTACCAGCGCCATAAGGAGTCGAAGCTTATGTGGTAAACGCCCATGTCAACTTGCAGGATGGTCTTTCGGTTGAGCTTACAAAGTTTCCATGAAGTATCGAATTTCCCTGCATGGTTTGGGGAAATGGCCTACGTTAGTGGGATCCACACCCGAACCCGAGGCAAGCGAATTACAGGTTTCGAAATCCATCCGCAGTCCAGCATCAATTAGGGTTTGCCTAGTTTTATCTGCCCATGTGTTCCATGAGGTTTTGAGGACTCGAGGCCCTGTTCAAGGACTGAGGTCAATTTTCGAAGGTCTGATGTCCAAAGTCTAATTTGACGTTACAGGACGCTATGGAAGCGTCAAGCTAAATTGGAGATGGCTCGAAGGGAGTGCCGAGAAGCTAATCGCTGTCACGCTTTTCGCTCGTGGGGATTGTCTCACATCTTTCCTTTCGTGGCGCCAAATGCAGTGACGAGAGAGCACATCCACATCATCGCGCATGAATTCGAGCCCCCAATTGAGCGGTACTCTCTGCAACCAGCTGAATTTGAAAATAGCAAGGCTGACGGAAACAATGGGTCTCTTGGATGTTCTATTCGAACAACGTTGCGGTAGGCTCATCCTCGCTATCTGTGCAACGAAGACTCAACCCATGGTTATTAGATAAATCAACAGTCAAGAATACTCTGCGAAGTCAATACCCGTCTTTTAAGTAGGTATATCTTTGGCTACTTTGGAGCTATTACGTGCAAATCCCAACAGGCCAATTGCTATTTCTGAAATTGCCCTTTCTCTGGCAATGTGGCCTTTTGCGATTGGCTTACTTTGCGTGGATACTTTGGCATCCCAAAAGTCAAGCACGTTGAAAAGAGGGGAGGGAAACGAGGGGGAAGATGCTTGTCCTTAGGGCCGCTCGCCACAGCGGGAGCCCCCCCCCGAGCCCACCACGTGAAAAGCGTTAGTTTCTGGGCGAAAAGGAAAGGAAGACCAACCTCTACGTAACTTGCCAAATAGGCTTGGTGCTTTTGATACGTATGGTTTGGAACTAATGTCGCAGGCACAATCGAGCACCGACCGCTGTTCCAATCCTTGAAGCCTCCAGGTAAGATTCCTACGAGTAGCTTTGAGCACCGTCGGCATCGGTGAATCAGAACCCCACAAACCAGGGCTATCAACCAACTATCTGTGGCATTCGACCTCAGTAATCTCGCAATCTCCATTTACGCTTTGGTTTCCTACACATTGAATCTAGCTTCGCTAGTAGGCGCACTGTCACTTCTTAGTGCCAAAGTATGAGGCTTGTAAGCGTCGTCACATGCATGAAGCAGGGCAGCGACAAAATTCCCCGAACGACCGCTGCGTTTGACCAGCCTTATCACTGTTTGCCTGCATTGCTAATTCGCAACGTTGTTGATCATGGCGTGCCTCACTCTGCACGGACCATGAACTTCGAGACGAATCAGGGTACAATACCGTATCTGCTGTGACTTTCTGATAGGTATGGAATGCCTTCCCGGCGAGCGGTATCCAATCCATTTTGATTTTTTCTAGCTTCCCGTGGGCGCTATATACCTTGCCATATGCTTTTTGAGTCTGGGTGGACCAACATTGAGTTTAGCTAATATTTTGAAATTATTATGTTGAAATTGCGGCTCCTTGCCCCTTGGTGGCTATATATCAGGCAAGGAGGTCTTGCTATCCCAATAACAACAGTTGCTACTAGTCTTACATCCCATTTGCTGTGTCTTCATCCAATTGCATTCAGCTGCTACGATCTGATCCGTACTACATCCTTTACCAATCACCACATTACCTGCTACTTATCTTTAGTTTTTACGGCAAGATGGGTGGATCCGGCAATCAAATGACTCTTGAAAAAGCTCTCGATCTAGCCAAAGATCCGAACCAACCAACGCCTTCTCCCGTTGCTGCAATGCTCGAGAGGAAGATGAGCGAAATTTGGCAACGCATTCAGACACGACCAACATCATACGTCATGACTAGGGACGAATTTGCGGTCTTCAGCTACTTCCGTAGCCGCTATGACAACGGTGTGGCCCGACAAGCTGTCTCTAGGTTTTGGAGTAACTACAAGGGCGACACTCAGGCACCGAAGCTCGATGGAGCCAAATCCTCTAGCAGCAACCCATCAAACTCCGGCTCTTAATGGCCAGTCTAGCTCGGGCCCCGGAAGACTACACGGGCCCTAACGCTAGGCCGGCGCTGCCTCCTTAACTATCTAGCTATCTCGTGATCGCGTGTTGGGCTTGAGTGTTGACACGCGCTATCCCTGGACGCTCCCAGACTGCTCGGCCCCGTCTTCTGACTTTGAATGCTGTACCTCTATTCCACGATCCGAAGGAACGATGGAGTTGGTTTTAAAGCATCGCCGAAGATACTATGGAAGATCGGAGAGGCTTTCCAACCACCAATCTCTTATGGGATGTTTACGCTGTTTCTATTATTCCTACTAGTCTACTTCGCGTCACTTGGTTTACTATCCATCTTGCACAGCTTACGATCAGGCAAGCCACATCGGCGAGCGCAGTGCCTTTCTTAACCTCTCTGGTACTGCTGTCACCATATGCGGTTTACGTTAGATCCGCGCTCCAACCTCGTCAAAGAAGCGGTCCATGCGTAGCTAGCGCGGAGCCGAGCCGCACGCATACGGCCGAGTGCGAGCTGCGTCGGGTCTGCCAGATCTGGCACTACAGAATTATATCCAGACCTATTGGTTGGATCTAACCACTTTCTGGATCTAATTCCGCGATCGCCGTGTTGCTCAATCGGGCCGACATCTAACCCTTGTCTGTGCTTGGCGGTGAAGGCCTGGTGCACTAGAGACCGCTGGCATGGATTTGACATGAATCTATTGGTAAGGCTAGCCTGGAGGAGGGTATATTGCTGGCTGCAACGAAGTATAGTCCGAGGTCGAAGCCCCTACCTCTTCACAGCAAAGCTATCGTTTGCTTCCTCATGTGTCCACACGACAAACCTTGCCTTGGGCTGAACATACATGGAAGTAAAGCTCGAAAAGGTGATGACTAGACTACTAGAACTGAAAGATGCCGCAACATCATACTCGTGGTGAACAAGCCGTCGAAGGACCTTGGATTCGACGAGCTTCTTGGCATGGATGATGCTCTTTCCACTCGTCTCGCAAGTGCAACTCGATATCCAACATACTTTAATGATCATGAAGTCCGTTCGGTCACTGCCGTCGACTATACTGCCTTTGCCTGGGAGCGATGTTGTGGTGTTATGCTCTCAGCCTCCCACGTTCCTCGTAACCGAGGAATGTTTCAATTTCGATCCAGCCTTCCTCACGGGCCTCATCCAATCCATCATGTACCATGGCTTGCGCCTGCTTGACCCTATGTCTCTCGCAGCTGCTCAGCTGTACAAGCAACATGCCTGGTCTTCTACCGATCGTCACACTCCTTCTAGCCGCCCGGCCAGTGCTGGGGACGTCCTACGCGCCTGGCAATTTCTTCGCTCCACGTCTTAGTACCCGCAAAGATCTCGCTCGTCGCGACTGTACGCCTGCGACACCCGGCGTCAGCGAAGCATCAGTAAGTCGCCCTCAAAGGACAGACTGTACGGATTGCTGACGCGATTCAGATCATCGCCGATGCGTGCAAGCCGAATTCGCAGAATTTGTCTGCATGCTCAGACCAGCTGTGAGCAATTATAGCCTACTCACTCCTCTCGCCTTTTCTAATCTCCGGTAGAACAAGCTTCATCAACCAATCCAACACGAAGACTTGTGAGAATTACTCTGTACAATACAACGAATGCCTAGCACAGAACGATCAATCGGAGACAGCATGCTCTGACTCCCAGCGTGGCTATCAGGACTGCGCCAATTACACGCAAGTCTCCTCTCGATGTTGACCTGTCCCCTTTCTGAGACCAACCAGGCTGCAAGTCTATTCCTACTGTGGCTGCTACTCCAAAACCCCAAGCGACATATATTCCTGCGCAAGCAATGAGTTGCTCATGAAATCTACAAACATCAACACCTCAGTCATGCTGCCACTAAATGCACCTACCGATGCTCCTGTGGACTCAAAGCTGCTAGCAGCTGCCTCAGATTCCATCGAGCCCAATCTCGTCGCGCCTCCACCCACCACGACTCCCGTAATCGGTATCGACTCTGTCAAGATTGATGGCAGCACCACTGCTCCCGCAACCAGCATCGACCTGGATGGAATCAACGACGGCACACGGACCATCATCGTAACCATCTCCACTACAGGCGTCTCAGCAGTAAACGGCTGCACTCAAACCACGCCAAGCCCAAGTACACAATGCGTCGGGCTTTACCTCTCAACCTACACCAGCACTGTGACAACAGGGATCGACGCCTGCGGTCCTACACCAACAACTACGCCGTGTGCTGGATTTCATCTTAGTACTTACCTCACGACCAAAGTCACGGAGATGGATGCTTGCGCCCCTACTACCACAACTGAGCCGTGTCTGGGAGTATATCTCTCAACCTACACCAGCACATATGTGACGACGCTGTTCTACTGTGGTGACTATCCGTGCGCTACTTCTACGGGACCGGGGGTGCAGAATGTGATCCCGATCCAGACGGGTACTGGGTCTGGACCTGTGGTGCAAAGTATTGTGCCGATAGAGACGGATACTGGGTCTGGACCTGTGGTGCCTGTATCGCCTGCGGAAGGGGGCCAGGGGGGCGGTGGGGAGGTGACTGGTGGTGGGAAGGGGACTGGTGGTCGGAGTGAGTGTGCCGCGAAGACGAGGAAGAGGTCAAGGATTTTGTGAGGGTTGCGGAGTGGTAAATTAGGATTTTTTGGTGATGGGAATTGGTTATGGGGGTATCTACTGGTGCTATTATTGATTTTAAATCTTACTATGTAGGCAGGATATATGTGCTTTCTTCCTGTAATGATCATTTAAATCTTAGTGACAATCGTACCGTATCTGGTTCTGATGTTTTATTAGCGGATGAGACACTCTTGGCCGCGGGGGTGATGCTACTTCCGTGGCACTGGGAGGTTGAAGGGTCATGGACCCGTTTTGCTCACGCTTTTCTAATTGATTGCACATGTGAATGCTTTATCATGGAATGGGCCAGCTATTCGTCCCTTTAACGGGAAAGTGCGCACGTGGTAAACGCATTTTGAGGCTCTGAGAATTATCTCTGCCGAGATATCTGCAGGTTTCAAAGTCTCGGTTCTTGTCAAGGCTGCCTTACGAGAGGTTGTGTAAATAAATACATACATGCATACATACATACGGCTCCATAGTAGCCTCCTATCCACCAAATGTGCAAGCCCAATAACACATGTCCTCCTCGTCATCCCACACGTCCTGAGTACCTAGCCTTTGAGTTGCTTTCGGAAACATGGAGGATCTCGCGGGTATCATAGGAAAAAGACGAAAGGTGGTGGCGCCAACGATAATGTACATAATCAGCTCCTAGAAGTATGTAGCGATCAACCCGTTATGGGCTCCAACCGCTCACAAAGCATCCAGAGAGCGCCTCGCAATCCTCATAGCCTCCTTCGCAGCTTTATCGTTCGTTGAGGCGCTCTTCGCAGAGACGATTTTGGCCTTTTTTCCGTTTGGCCTTGCCCTAGAGAAGATGGATTTTGGGATTGCGAGAAGGCCGCCTTTCGGCTTGGCTGGCACTTCCAAGGAATCAGAGCCTGAATTCATGTCGTCATCATTGTCATCTTCCCAATGCAATGCTTTCATTTTGGCTTTGGCGTTGTCCTCTGCGCGCTTCTGTGCGATATCGGCTTTGGTCTTCGTCCCGGTTCCTGGCTTTGACAGTAGCGCATTTGAAGCATGCTTTGGGGGTGGGTTGGGGATGGATGCTTCAGGCTGAGACTTGCTACCATTTTGGGTCGCCGACGTTTTCCAGCTGGCAAGCTCGTCCAAAGAAGCAGGTAGATCCTCTTCTTCAGTCCGCTTGGCTAAATACTTAGGAAGTGGGCGCGACCCTTGGGTCTTGTTGATGGGCACAAATGAGCTGCTGACCTCTTCTGGCGCTTCGACTTCCGAGTCGCTTGAGATCTCGGCATATTTCGCTGACATTCTGCGCGTGTCTTTCGCTGCAATAGCTTTCGTGGCAGAAGATCTACGGTCTGGTCGCTTCCGAGTTGAAAAGTCGTTGTCGACCTCTTTCCTTGTCCTCTTCTTCTTTGGCACGGCGGGTTGTTTTGGTTGGGAAGCGGACGGATAGTCTGACTGCAAGAGAATCGGCGGCTCTTTACGGTGAGCTTGTACACCATTAGAGAGTGTGGAAGGTCTAGGGATGGTATTCGCAATTGTAGCAAGCTTGGAACCCGTAAGGAACAGTGTGATTCGTAGTGACTTCCCGGTGAACGTCGCCTCGGTGCTGATATATCTATCGTTTTGTCTAGCGTCCTCGAGCATCTGTTCGAGCTGAGAGAGCTGGCCAAGTCCGTTGCTATTGCTATCACTTTGCAGTAAGCTTAGGTCTCTGGGAATAACCGGTGGCTCATAAGGACCTGAAATGATTGGGGGAACCGACTGGGACACGGTCGGATCCGGGTATTCATAGGTAATACCGTTGCTCACAAAGTGCTCGCCTTGGTGGCCGTAATCTATCATTCTTGCAAACGGAGCAACGTGATGCCCAGGCGAGTCATCTCTTCTGTCATTCGCACCCCAATCCACGCTTCCATCGCGACTTTGGGACCGTGAGTTGACGTAGTCATCGTCCAGGCGCCTCCGCACCCTACTATTGATCTGCCATTGGGGCGGGTCCATACTGAGCATCGGGTCAATCGGTATCTCAGGCTCACCAGGCTCTGCATCGGGCATATCAGCATCTGTATCTTGGCTGACAGCTGGAGCGAGGCCGTCTTCCACATAGTGTTCATCCAAATTCGGGTCTTGCGCCTTCGCTTTCTCTGCCTCATCTTTGCGGCGGCTTAAGCGTCTGCTCTGGTGTGAGTGATCATCGCCTGCCACCTTAATGAAATGAGTATTCGGGAGACTGTAATTCACCAGGCTTTCAACGCTTCTAGGATCCGCAACCTTTTTTGTATCATGACCGAGGACCGTACCTTTAGGCTCGTATGGTTTGTTGGTCTTTCTCTTCCGGCAAGCACCACATGAGCAGGTGTTCCGGCAGGCAGGACACTCCCATTCAGGATTTTGCATCACCTCTTGAGGCATCAGGTCAAACATGCGATACAAGCTACCATAGCTGAAAAATCGATCGCACTTGGTGCAAGCCGCGAGCTTCCACTGTAGTTGAGAATAAAGCGAGACATGTTCAATTGCCATTCCCTTTGGTAACATTTCTGCGCGCGTTTTCTTGGATTTAGACTTTTTCACATTACCGTCGTCGTCGACCCGCACCTCGGTCTCTTCTTTGTCAGGATCTGCCCGGCCAGGAAATCGCCTGTCTTTGGTAGTCATTACAGGGGCTGGCTTCTTTGGATCCTGCCAAGGTCGAGCCTTGAGTTGCTCCTGGCAGACCTGAGCGATGGTCTTCTTGCCTAAATTCTTCCTGGAAGTCTGGAGATCCTTTGGGGTTTTCGAACTTACGCCGCCGTCGAAGTCGATGATCTGTTGCCTCCAAGCATCGTGCCTCTGAACGAGCTCCTGCCATGGAAATTGCTCGACCCATTTGTATTTGGATATACACCAGCAGCTTCGACCCATGGCAAAGCAATCCATGCAAATATCGTAGGTGTCTTGGTCGCCATTCTCAAGAGTATTGACACAAGAAGTACAGGTGAGAAATCGGTTGAAGATGTTACAGCGGCAATATGAACAGGTGACGAAGCTGTCGTACGGAAGATATTGGCCACGTTTTTCGGCCTTATCAACAGGGGCGAGCATTTCTGATACCAAGACTTCGGTATAAAGCGCGAACAACCGTCGGAAATCTTTCTGTAGTTGGCGAATCTTTAAGCTTTTCTCCAACTCACTTCGGATTTGCGCGTTCGGTGAATGCCGTTGTACTTCGACCTGTTTCAGGAGGTCAGAGTACTTTTGCAGAGCAAAATAGACGATGGCTTTGTTTTTATACTGTTCGTCCCGGCAAACCATCCTTGCCCTTGGCAGTGCTTCATGGAGAGCCATCTCGAGGGTTTCAACCGTAGTCCGATTCCATGCAGCTTTCATGGTCCTGGTCCCTCGATTCCATACCTGATGAGGTGCTAATGGGGGAATCAAAATGAAGTCTCCTGCGCGCTGATCCACAATATAGGTCTTGAATGGGGCAAGCTTCCACGCATTGATCTGAGCGAAGTGGTTCTCGACCTCTATATCATGGCCCAGTATCGAAAGCCAGTATTCAGAGACCATATGTCTGTCGTTGGTTTCTGTCATGAACCATATCGACGACCCGGGCTTGTTAGGCTTGCCGGTCTCGTCCCTAGACCCTGAGGTTTCCACCATGAGGTTCTGACCTAAGCTTGCGCACATCTCCCTATGCGCGGGTGTATAGGTGCCCTCGTGCCCGATGTAGCACATCATGTTGTCGGCCCTCATTGGTGGAGGCAGAACGCTCATCAGGTCACCTGCTCGCGCGACTCCCTGGCCCTTCGTAGTGTCTTTTCCAGGAACAGCTTCTACTGAGCCAGGGCCTCCATACTCTCCCGTGCTCTCATTCAGATAGAACACGCTTGGAGGTACCTGCTCCTTCAATTTGTCGTGCCATATCTGGGGGCAGTCGATGTCTTTGAGGTAGATTCTTTGCCGATCGGGCTCCTTGTAATTATCTCGAGTCCATTGGTCGGTCAGCTTGGTCACGTTGGAAAGGTAGTGGCCGATTGAGAGGGGCATGTTTTGCTGTTTGGTAAGGTTACGAGCTTGCTCGAATTTTTTCCCACAATTGTCCTGAAGCCACGGGCTCGTAAAAGTCCACTCGTCCAGCCGTTGGTTGAAACCCTCAATGACGAGAGGTTTTCCTCCAAGTATGACGTGCAGCAAGACCAATTTATCGAAAGTATCATGGCCTTGTTCCTCAATCATATCACATGAAATCCTTGTTACATATTCAAAGTTGGACGTCTCTTCAACCAATTGCTGAAGGTCGAGGTCTGGGGAGATGGGCTCGAACGCCGCGGAGGGTCTTTGAGAAGGCATGATGTCAGTTCTCTCGAGAAGAAAAGTTTGGTGGAAGTGGGATGAGCAGTTTTGAAGCTGCGGGAGAGTGGCCTGACGAGAGCTCCGTGAGGTGAGAGTGAGCGGGGCGGGTGGTTGGGGCGATGTTCAGCGCAAAGCACGCTTATTCACGATGAGAGTGAGTTAAAAGGGAGTAGACGGTCATAGCCCCACTATACAGAGCTTTCGTGGTCCTGCTGATATGGGGAGAAGATTGCAGATTGGTGGCTTGATTATCAAAAACCAAGAGGGAGCTTGAGACTTGGACGCTTCGGCACGCGATTTGCGCCAAGCCCGCAAGGCCAGCAATCATAACGAGTGCTTGCCCGCCATTTGAACGATACAGATAGATCCACAACGAGAGCATATGATATTTCTGACTCCGCGGGAATTGTTAAGAGCTCTCTGGATGCTGTACATGTTCTCTAAATCTCTTCTAAGACCTTCCCGAATGCAACGGAGTCCAGTGAAATGTGATACCAAGGCCGCCATTTGTTCTAACGCCGCGTAAAAGCAGCTCTCCGCGGGTGACAGAAAAAACTGCGCAACCGAATTAAGACTTGTTGATAACAGCACAAGTAAAGGCTCTATCAAAGACCTTTTGCTTTATGGTTCAAATATATCGACAGTAATCATAGATCGTCACGCAGAAGCTAGATGGCTTTTCACACCTTGACGATGATAGGGATTTCGTGTGGTAGTCCTGTCCTCTCGCCATCAAGGCGGGCAGAGCGTGGCGCTCTAGAAATCACTTCGTTCAACTCCAGACCTTTGTGATTGTGTTTGCCGATTTGGTCAAGATGTTTCTCTACAAGCTGCACACTTGAGACGCTACTATTGGTCCAGTAGTGCTTGAAGCTCAACTACCGTGACCGAAAGCAATCCAGGCTCCTTTGGAGATGGAGTGGTCGCTAAGATCCGGAATCTTGAGACGGTTTGCAGATGCTGGTGAAAACACGGGCCGAACCAGGTAAAGCTCCATTGTAGCTGATTTCGTAGGCAGCGTATCGAGTGAGTCATTGGTAGTCAAGATTTGCAGTTGACTTCCCAATCACAATCGGAAATAACTAGATTGAACCCCCAAGATGCGCTCTATCTCCTCGTTAGATTGATGACTCCGATTTTTGTCTTTCCTGACGCTTGGTAGCCAGCGGGCTCGCATCTGTCCGTTTCAATCATAGTCTCATAGTGCCCAAAATGTTGGATTTGGAGTCTAGCTGGCGCAATTGCCAACGCAAATACAAGTCAATGTCCAAAAACTCAAAATCGCTATGGCTGCTGCATTTCTCAAGTATGCATCTGCAACATTCAAGATCATATCACTTCGTTCACCGCCCTGAAGAAATCTTTACAATCAACAGCCTCTTGCAATCTCGCACCTCTAAATGGGTTCAGCGACCCTAGCCACCGCCCTTTCAAGTGCTGGGGGGTCAGCGTGCATGAGCCGATCTTGCACTTCCACGCCATTCTTATAGAATATATTGGTAGGCAGGATGCGGATAGTCTCCATTTCCGGTACTGAACCAAGAAGATCATCCACATTTGCCGTCACGAAATCCGCGTCATAAAGGTTCCAAAGGCTGAGTGCTTTTGTTAGCGTTTGGCATCGAGATACGTTAAGGGAGTGTTTGTACCTCTCGAAAACGGGATTCATACAGTGACATGGGCCGCGCCATGGGGCCTATACGTTCACAACAACAATTCTGTCATTGTCTTGGTGCACAAATTTGTTCCAGTCGCTGGACCTAGGGTTTGCCGGAAATACAGGTTAAGCATGTATTGTACTGAAAGTGGACTGCGGTCATGGGACACTTACCATTTGATTGGCGTAACAGAAGAAGCATAAACAGGTGCTAATACAACGTTAGTTTAAGCGGAAAGGCACAATTTTTTTCTATCAGGCACGTACAATTATGGATAATATGCTGATTGAAAGTACCTTGCTGGCCCTGAGGAAGGACGAAGGTTCGAGGAGTATAGCTAAAATCTCTTTATTTATATCAAGCTGTGAAGGGATTTGGATTCAAGGGTACTATTGGATGTCGCCTCCCATTACAGTATATCAACCTCGACTTCCATTGAAGATGATGGAAGGGCAATAGCGAATCCGCTTAGTGCAACGCAGGCAAAGGCAGAGAGCTTCATTTCGACGATGTCTATTGAAGGAACAAAGCTTAGAGGAGCAGGAGTCTGAGGGGACAGGAATGGATAGAAGGGACCCAGATAGGTGATATATATCCACATTTACAACGTCGTGCTTCTAGCATCTGTGCAGGATCTGATCACTGGCACTCGATCTCGGAACCATAGCGTTTACGCGCAAGGTCATCCCAACGAAAGTTTGCAAAAGGAAAGGTCCAGCGCCGTATTAGTGCAAAAGCGCACCAATCAAATAGCTCGCGACATGTCTTTAAGTGCTCGCAGAGCGCTCTATCCCTACACTTAAGTTGGCCGCTGAGAAGACCGAATTACCGCCGTCTGCCGTCTGTTCAACCATGATTATCATGGCTTCAATATCGTCTCAGACCAACCCAAAAATCAAGAACAAAGGTCGTCTGATGCAGGAGACCGATTGCGTCCGTAATTCCTGACGATACTGTTCTTGGAAGGTTCGAAAGGAAAGTCGAGCACAAAAGCCAGATGTTGCTGTTTGAGATGTGTGCGTTCAGCGTTCGTGCATGGTAGAACTTGACGAGGGCTTTTCTATTGTGCAAAGGGACCTAGACCAGATGGAACGTTGCCGCTGAGACCGCACATGCTGTAGCGCCGAGACAATTTTGAACTTACTAGGTACAGACAGTATGGAAGTCACTGGTCCTCTAGAACATCCATCGACTTGCTGGAGGAGCTCGCAATCACGGCTACTAGCCCAAGAGCCAGGATCCGAAACACCGAGATCTTCTATCTCGCATTTAGAGACAGTCAGACGCTATTATAGCTCATGATACCAAACTGGATGGATTACCGCCTTAGAAAATGCTTGTGCGGACTTTCATTGCCAGGCTGTGGAGTCTGCTCTTAATCAATACAAGACTCGCCAGGCCGAAGATAGACGTACTACATGGTGATAGTCGGATCTGGCCGCAAACATGAGATTCGTGTGGACTCGCGATGATATTCAAGACCAATGGCGGGCGGCCAACGAAGGGTATGATGTCCGCAACAGAGCATGGAGGTCAAAATTGCCAAATCTTTAGCAGTCAACGATGCTGGGCCCCGCAAGACTCGCCGTGGGCCACGACCTTCAACTATGTGCACTAGGTCAGCAACGGGCGTGATCTGGAAGCCTTCGAAGGGAGAAATTACCATTCTTATAGATAGCTTCATAGCTAAAAGTGAACAAAAGTCCACGTAAAGTCCATTAGAGTAGTTCAAATTGCCGACAAGATTTCTTATCCATCTCTCGTGTAGTCGATATACAGACTCTTGGTTGTTCACTGCGCCTTCACGGCCTCAGCCAGCAAAAACACCACACATCATCCTGGGGAATTGCAAAAGTTCGTGCATACCGGGTTTAAGCCGATGATACCTTTCCAAGTACATGCAGATGGCTTGACATTCCAACACTGCGCGGCGGAAGATCCACCAATGTCGATATTGGCATACCTTCGCATACCAATACGCCAGGAGGAGAAGCGCGCAGGGATCTTTCCGCTCGAGCAATCGCTTGTACTCTGGGCGCATGTGGCTGATAAAGGAGAGAAAGCTAACAATGGTAGACTGATAGCTGTCAATGTTCAGTGATCGTGCTAAGGCAGTTGCAGCAGCCTGGTAGGGATTATTGTCGCTCGTTGATGTTGCGTCAAGACCGCAGAGATTGATGAGTTCGGGTGGAAGCGTCTCCAGTCCAGGCATCACTGATAAGGCTGGTGGGCCATTCACAAAGATGGGACCCAGAGGCTGAAACACACTGTCGGCTCTCAATGGTTCGCAAACCCTCCAAATCTGCTTTTTTCCATCACTCATCCTCAGCCAATTAAGGTCCAGAGCAGAAGATGGCTTGAGCGGCCATGCTTGCTCCGGCGTCTTGGCCTCAATATGACAGAACGTTATGACGCCAAGAAGAGCTGCAGCAAAGCAGAGAGCATCTCGTTCCGAAGGCTGAATTGGCCCTGATAGCTTACTGTTGAACAGAGCTATACTCTGACACCAATGAAAATTCTCGCTAGGAGAGCCTTTGGTAACTAGTGCGGTAGAAAAATGGCGGTCATGCATGAGTGTCAGGGTCAGTACTGCATGCATCAAGAATGGATGCTGATCCGTCGAGGTTAGTTTGGCTCGCCAGACATCAGCTGTCGAAACTCACTGAGAAGGCGAGCTTGATCATCTCATTCTGATAGACGCGGAGGCTCTTGCCAATACTGATACTGAGCACTGTTCTCGTCTGGAATTTGCTTAGCAGCTCCAGGTCTTGCACCCCTAGTTGATATAACGCATTGCATTCAAGGGAAGCCGCGGACTTTTGTTTCAATGCCGGAGCGACTAGGCTAGGCGTAGTCTGCTTCAATGAATGAGAGAAGTCTTGGAGGATCTCGATGTTGCAAGCCCCGTCAACAGATAACTGTAGATCAGACTTTCTGGAAACATAGTTGCACAAGACGCCATAAGCTGTGCATTTCTTGCATTTCGGTTTGCTTTCATCACACTATAGACGCGCGACTCAATCAGGGTCTCTTGTGGCTTTGGGACATGTAGAGGCCTCCCTACCTTGACTCTGCGAAGCTTGCAATTACCGCATCCTCCGCGAGACTTTCTGTGTGCCCCGAGTCTACGGTCCAGATCTTTGTCAGATGATGGCGAGCGGTCTGTCATGACTGAGACGAGATATAAAGAATGGGACGCAGACCATGATGACACTGCCTTGGGTGCTGATTTGAGGGATTGCGGCTGACTGGTCCGTCCCGTTCATAACGACAAGTACTAATTAGGATACTCTGAGTGGCGTAATGTTGTAATGTTACGATAACCTACTTCAAGGCTAATCCTGCCCATGACTAGCTTCTCCTGGGGGCGATTGGGGCTATTTTACTCTTGATACGTGTAATATTACCGATGGAGTAAGGTATTTGCGACCAAGCGGATGAATTGACACACCGAGTGCCACCAATATTCTGTGTTGTTATATATTTCGACACCACGCTAACCACGACTCGCTTTCATCAAATGCGCTAAGGTGACACCCTATCAGATTTGTAATTTCCCATGGCATTCCATGATTGCGCTAGCCTAAAGCGATATGTTAAACGGCGCGTCAGTGGACAAGAAAGTGTTTCACTGTATCTGCACTCAAGATCGAGGAAAGTGTCACTATACATATCACCGGGTCCCTACATACGGATGAATATAAAGTCCGAGAAGATGCGGACTTATAAAACATCTCGCGTCTCTCTTTACTGCATCATGTTCCATTGTCCATTCATCAGCAACAGCCTTCTCCCTCAGCAACAGCTTTTCTTCTATCCTCCTTAACTCTTCCTTCACCCTCACAATGCCTTCCAACACAGCAGCATGGATCGTCAAAGGCAACCCCAAATTAGAGGTCAAGTCAGCGCCCTACACCTCCCCACACGAGAATGAAATCGTCGTCAAGAATCACGCAGTAGCCGTTAACCCTGTCGACTGGATGAAGCTAGACATGGGCGGCATGCTCTTCGGCTGGATCAAACTCCCCTTCATCGTCGGCACCGACTCCGCCGGCGAAGTCGTCGAAGTCGGCCGCGGGGTCACTAACTTCAGAGTTGGTGATCGTGTGACCGGATACGCAGTCGGCATGGATCAGAAGCGCAATAGCGCCGCTGAGGGCGCTTTCCAACTCTATACTGTCCTTCTCGCTCACATGGCAACACGAATCCCCGACACTCTATCCTACGAACAAGCATCTGTCATCCCCTTAGGTGCATCTACGGCAGCCTGCGGTCTCTTCCAGAAAGACCAGCTAGCACTCCAGTATCCCAGCCCCGCCGTCCCCGTGAAGCCAAGCGGCAAGACCGTACTCATCTGGGGCGGCTCGACAAGCGTCGGCAGCAACGCAATCCAACTCGCTGTCGCTGCCGGCTACGAAGTCATCACCACCGCCTCCCCCAAGAACTTCGACTACGTCAGGAAACTTGGTGCCAGCCAGGTCTTCAACTACAAGAGCAGGACTGTTATACCTGACTTGATCAAGGCATTCAAGGGCAAAAGATGCGCCGGCGCCATGTCTATCGGTAATGGAGCAGCGGACCTCTGCCTCGATGTCCTCAGCAAATGCAAAGGCAACAAATTCCTTTCCATGGCCTCTTATCCCAATCCTCCCACGCCACCGAAGAGTTTCGTCTTCCTCCAAACTGTTTTCTACTTCCTGACTGGGCAGATTCGCATCTTCCTCAAATCCAAGACGGGAGGGATACGTACCAACTTTATTTTCGGTAGTACGCTTATCGACAATGGAGTGGGCGAGGCGATTTGGGTGGATTTCCTCCCAAGGGCTCTTGCAGAAGGCACATATGTCGCCGTTCCAGATGCTCAGGTCGTTGGGAAGGGTCTCGAGAATATTCAGACTGGGTTTGATGTGCAGAAGAAGGGCATGTCTGCTAAAAAGGTGGTTGTGTCTCTATGATGCCACTCGGTGTGGTCCTTGTGGATTAGTGGTCTCTCTATCATGCCAATGAGAAGGGTCCTCCAGAAGGACGGTTCTGAAGGAATGCTAGGAAGTTTTCCCTGAACACTGCGAGCTGTTGATTCCCCCCTATGTACTTAATGTAGCAATCCAAGTGCTTGTCTTTCGAAAGAAGCTACGATAGACAATCAACATTAACATGAACTTGATAACTTGCAGTCGTTCACTACTCACCTGCTCTACAAGCCTCCCTATAAGTAGAGCCCAATACTGCAAATGACGTTGTTGAATACATAGCCGCACGCTCGTAGTCATGTCACAATCCTCCAATAACGCAAACTAACATCGTCACCATCCATCTGCTCATCAAACCAAATCCACCGATCCAGTAATCCGCTTATACTCCCCCTCAGTATGCGTCCAAACCCTCTCCACCATCCCCTCCCCCCTCATCCCAGCCAACAACTCCTCCACCTTCACTCCCGCACTCTCCCCATCCCAGTCAATCGAGTACACAGCCCCTCCCTTCTCCGCCTCCCCACTCGTCCTCCTCGCAACCCCAACCCCATCCGCCAACGGCACCCCCGCAAAATCATTCACATTCCCACTCCCCTCATTCGCAGGATATCTGGCACTCGTCGCAAGAAACAGATGCCGCTCCCCCGACTCCTCGACCGGGATTTGAGGCGGTGGTCCTATGACTGAGAATACGGCTTTCATACCTGCCAAGACGAAACGGTTGACACCGCGCGCTATGCCGGATTTGACCCGCGCGGGGAACTCGTGGATGAAAGTTACGGAGGGGGCTTTCTGGGCGATGGCTTCGAGGCCGAGGGTGACGAGTGAGCTGTTGTGGCCGCGGCCATTCCTGTGGGGAGAGGAGGAGTTAGCAATGTAAGTCCCATGCGCTGTTGGCTGAGTTGTGATATGTATGGGTTTTGTGCTGCGGGTGGTTGGAGGGGTGGGGACTCCTGTGGGAGATTTGGAGTGAGGATCAGAATGGTGGAGAGGGGAAAGACGTACATCATGGGGACCTTCCATCCTTGGAAGTCGTTGGGGTAGATCTGACCTTCTTTGCCTCCGGCAAATACGGTGACGACTCGACGGAGGGAAGTGGCTTGTTGGAGGAGTGGGAGGAGATTGATGATGAAGCGTGTGCGGCAGTAATATCTACTCGTTGACTTAGAGTCAGCATTGCCCTTTGCAGATGTGTTATGAGGCATGAGACTGGTCCAAGAAGTCCGCTAGGAGCTGATACTCCTGAGATATGTTGTACGACTCGAAAAATAGTAACGAAGGGGAAGATGGGACTACGCAGGAACGCACGTCAGGGCTACAGCAGTGTGGAGCTCTTCTGCAGTCTCTGCGTGGGTGTTAATCAGGTACTTTATCTTATATGTCCCAGAAGACATACTGGTTTGAAATACCAACGTTCCTGTTGTAAGAAATAGAATGTTGATTTCCTTCTCTCTGCTTTCGATGTCCCGGCAGACATCATCGACGTTCTATGCATTTTTGAAGTCAGCATTACTTCTGGAGGAAGAAGGGAAAGACACTGTGACATATAGCCTGGAAGCAAATTGATCGTGCAATGTTTGTCTCACGGCTCAGAGACAAGCGCAGAAAGACGCATCGAACCGCCAAAACTATAACGTACCCGTATCAGGCTGCATTCTGCCTTAATGAACGTGAGCTCCCCCTTTGCATTCAGTGCCTTGCATTCCTTTCTAATACGATCTCCGGCCTCATGCGAGCGGCCAATAAAATAGACGCGCGGTTGACGTGCATGCTTCGCGAATGCCTTCAGAGTAGTCTCTCCGACGCCATTAGTGCCACCAACAAAGACGGCAACGAGACCTGGAGGAAGAGAAGAGGCGATGCGGGAGTTTGAGGCTTGGATGTCAGTGAGAGCGACCATGTTTGACTAAGGATTGAAAGGTTTTTTTGCTTTTATTATTGGTCCAGCTGTAAGAACCAAACATCATGGGCAAAAAAGGAGCAGAGATCGAGTTAATTATGTATCTGGTCATGTTGCACAGCGAAAGGCTGAGATGTACGAGTACGATGCATGTGCATATACCTTGGCGTGCGCAAATCGGGCTAACATTGATCCGCCTGCAACCCCAGCATTCGGATAGATAGTTGTTCTGGAGAAATGCATGAAATCCGGAATCTTTGCAATGCTATTGGCTGCATGGAGTATCTTGTGGTTTTCGGATAGATAATTGCCATGGAGAGATGCAGAAGATCTACTATTTTGACACAACTATTATTCGAATAGCCACTGGTTCTCATGCATCAGCAATCGGCGCTCTACCTGTCCCGGTTGGTCCGTAAGGTACGGGTATTCGTGAATGTACCTTGAGTGTTTCATGACTTGACTGGCTAACCATTTCTTGTCCATCTTGGTACGTTATGACATAGATACGTTGATAATCTTGTCGCAGTCGGTTATGTTGAAATCATTTTTCACAGCGAACCTCAAAGAACCACAGCCTCATGAAACCTAAAAGGTTCAGTCAATTACAGGGGAAAAGCTTAAAGGTTGGCCAGAATTTATACTGACTGAAGACCTCGTCGTCGCTCTGGGCCAGCTGTAGCGAGTCCATTGATCTCTGAATTCTGCAATCGATCACTGCAGGGGCTGGTGTGATAGAGAAACAACATATGCAAAAGCATGAGGTTGCATTATCATGCAGAAACGGTGAGTGAATGCTGTACGGAACCCAATCTTTGGTGCGCTAGAAACACAGAGATCCGTTGTCCTGGTCCCTGTGCTCTCTGGGTCTCTCACGCATTCTCTCGGGGCCGAAATGCTCCATCACTTCCCTTCTTCAACGTACTTTAGCTAACGTAGGGTACGCATCTTCATTATGAAGGTTCACCCAATCAAGGTTCGAGACTGTCTGAAGAAGCAGACGAAGATGCTAGCTCTGATATCCCCGCCGTGGCCGACTGGCTGTCTGGAACAACATGCGAGAACCAGCGCTAGCATGAGATGCTCGAACCGCGGTGTAGGAAGTAAGCCAAAGACGCCAAAGACAGAAAATGTGGGTAGCATTGTAGGAAGATTGTCATGACATCTCCTGAGAGGCAGCTCTCGGCTGTACTCGGCCGACGTGTTTACGATCTGCATACTGTGAAGGATTCGAATGCAGATATTCTAGGAAAGCAAAGGATGTTTGTGGCTTCTTGGTACAGCGTATATACCCTGCGAACATGGCTGTGTCACCGCATCTCTGTGTTCTCTAAGACAGATCATGTTGCTGAGTCACGAAGCCCCAGAAACATACGATCTAGAAGCAAGAAAGGTAAAAACAACGAGCCAAGAATTATCCACAGAAGAAACCTCATCGACGTTCATACGCTTTGTATACGAAATCGTATTCCGGCAAATTTGCCAGCGCAGGGAGGTCTCTGGCTCAGAGAAAGCAACCCAGTAATGATAGCTCACGAAGAAGCATCGAAACCATGCTGTGCATAGATATGATCGTGCGCCGCCATCGGCAACTTTGGATGTTATATTCTATCATAATCGACTTTTACTCCTTGTGAAGGGTTGCTTTGTTGTGCTTATGGTTATCGTGAATTCAGCGGGTAATCTCGATTCATATCAAAGTTATGTCGAGTTATCGGTATGAGCAACGATTTGGCCGAAGGTATAATAGACGTAGTTCATATGTTGCCACCACAGCGATTAGAGGTCTAAATATCACAAGAAGTATGATATTTGACAGCCTTCAAAGCTGCTGTGGATTTGCCTTTTGTTTTTGCCCCATTTGGCTCCTGGTTTTGATGGGTAGTAATCGGTCGGGGCTTTTGCGTTCCACTTTTACTTGGTCGATGTTGATAGCAAATGCTTGGTGCGGCCTCATACTTGAAGTGACCTGGGGCCAACACCCGGAAAACAGGTCTAGCCCCGGCATTAAAATGTTCAGCCTCTCAAATCACCCAGAATAGCTCGTCCACACTCGACGATAAAGTTCATACATTACGGTATCTTGTAGAATCTTGACCTCCATCCTTAGAGCATGTACTCCATTATCAGGATTTCGAGATATATTAGGATCTTGGCATTCATCGTGAGACTTTTGTTTTGATGCGGTCCTAGATAAGCCTAGAGTCCTCCCAAATGTAGTCCTCCCAAATGTTGTACGTCGTGTTCCAGCAAATGTCGTGAACCTGAAGTTCGTCCTTAGACTTATTAGCGCAAGAGAGTAATCTCAAACAGAACTAGCACTTTCGCCTTGATACGGAGAATCATTAATCCGCTCCGTTGTTTGACCGAACATATTTACATTGGCTTCTCGTGCTTCTCAAAGCCTTGCACACAGATATAGCAATCGAGGCTCTGTCAACGATGACGGATCAGTCCCTCGCTTGGTGACAAGACCAGTACCCAAGTTGTCGTCCAGCGAGGCTACTGATCCCTAAGAAATAGTAGTTCTAGAAGCAAAGAGTTTTTACTTAGGACTGCGGCAGAATTCTAAGACCCCTTGCTGTCTTTACAATTGGCTGCTTGTTGGAAGACTACTAAGGATTGACCTGGGCCAGCTCGAACGTTCTGATCCAGAATTGGAAAGCGACCAGCTTTTTGCTTTCATGAGTGCGACTGTATTCGCAAGAGCGGTTTCCCGCTCCAAGGCCGGAAGACAACCATGCTTCAGACATCAAGATCTCTTGCCGACGGGGCTAAGGAGCAACGCACGTCTTATCTACGTCGGCGGCATATCATGCATAAGACGAATTTGCTCACTAAGACGAACCCAAAGACGAGGCAGCTCCCGAACGGCATTCTCTCAGAGTCAAATACGAATATTTAGACCTCAAGGTTGGGAATCTCCAAAGCTTCAGTACCCCCAACAAGTCACAGCATTTACCAGCACACAGCCCGAAACACCACCCGACGCCGTGGCTCCAGGCCCTGGCTTGCCAATTTACAGACATCCTACGATAGGCTTCATGTCGTACCTTCCTCAGTCATGGATCCCCTATGCGGAGCTAATGCGCCTTGACAAGCCCGCTGGAACCTACTACCTCTTCTTTCCTTGCCTCTTTTCGACATTGATGGCCGCCTCGTACACTGCTGCAGCCCCTCTTCCAGTCCTGGCAACCACGTTATGCTTTTTCAGCGGCGCCTTGATAATGCGCGGTGCCGGCTGCACTATCAATGACCTTTGGGATCGCAACCTGGATCCGCACGTCGCCCGTACGCGTCTTCGGCCAATTGCTCGCGGCGCCGTGACACCTTTCAAGGCCCTTACGTTCACAGGCTTCCAAATGCTGGCAGGTCTGGGCGTCTTGTTGCAATTCCCGGCATCATGCCTCTATTACGGCATACCAAGTCTGCTACTTGTTGCGACCTATCCTCTCGCAAAACGGGTGACTGACTATCCACAATTAGTGCTTGGTCTTACGTTTTCTTGGGGCGCAATCATGGGTTTTCCGGCTTTGGGTGTGGATATGTTGGCCGATAATGCAGCTTTGAAGGCAGTAGCAGCCTTGTACGCTAGCTGTGTTTCTTGGACGGTGTTGTATGATATGATCTATGCACATATGGACATCAAAGATGACGCTATAGTGGGCATTAAAAGCATTGCTTTGCGGCACGAGAAGGAGACTAAAGCCGTGTTGTCTGGATTAGCAGTTGTACAGATTGGGCTGCTGGCCACAGCTGGGACTGCTATGGGAGCGGGCCCAGTATTCTTCGTTGGTAGCTGTGGGTCTGGAGCTGCAACTTTGGGTCTCATGATATGGAAAGTGAAATTGCAGGAGGTGAGCAGCTGTTGGTGGTGGTTTAGGAACGGAGCTTTGTTTACTGGCGGAGGGATTGCTAGTGGCATGCTTGCGGAGTACCTGCTCAAGCCTCGCCCTCAAAACAAAGAGCTTGAGGGACATGCGGTCATAAAAGCTCCTACTCGCTAGTAAAAATACCAGCTGAGCTTCAAGTCATCAGACATGCAAGGGTTCTATCCCGAGCCCGACGCCAGACCTTTTTCGTCGCTGTTTGCCATGCAATGCATTGCTCGTGCAGTCGCCAAGTCATTGCTCAGGAACCCTCACCCCCACCTCTAGCTCCGCCCCTTTGCCCTCTCCCGCTGCGCTGGCCCCTCTGATTGCCTTCCCCACTCGTACCATTGGTTTGTCCGCCGCCTAGCCCATCCCCTGCTCCCATCGTCAGTGCAGCGGTTGCTAGCCGATTCGATAGGTCGATCTGCGTCCGGATGGTGTTTGCCAGGTACGAGACGACAAGTACGTCTTGGATGTGATTGTTGCTGGAACGTGTCAGTAGACGACACGAGAAGTGGAGATGGAGCACATACAAGTCCCGCTCAATGTCTTCAGGATCCACCTTCGGCGCCAGCGCTAACGCATTCAACAGGAATTGACCCAGCGCACTTGAAGGCGCCGTCTCTTCCTCTATCACCGCCTCGACGTACTTGGACACCCTCTCAAGCATGGCCAAGACTTCTTCAATAGCTCTCTCCAGCGCATCAATGTCGGTCAGAACGTTGGCCGTCCTGTCATTGTTGTCCTTTGCTCCAGAGATCAACTCCAGCCCACTCTTCTCAGCCTCTCCGTACCGTATCTCATGTGGCACTGGGGTGAATGCTGCACTGTCCGCCGCCCTCTCCGCCGTAACGCCCACAGGCGCAGAAATATACGTCCTCGCGTCGATCTCCTTCCCTGCGTCCGTGCTGATAGTCAGATGTACCGCGGGGTGTGGCCATGTACCATCGCCTTGTCCGCCGTAGAAGTTCTGGATGAGTGCCGAGAAGGTATTGAGTTCTGCAGACGTGGCGTACCAGCCAACGAGAATTTCTTTGGGGTTCGCTTTTAGATGTAGCGCTAGCATCTGCTTCTGGTAGTCCATGTCGACCTCGACCTGTTCTTGTGTCTCTGTGTGCCCCACTGCGAAGCAATTCCTGATCTCAACTTCTTGGCCATCTTCGCTACGGACGCCAAGGAGGGTGCCAATTACCCGCTCTTGGTCTGCATTACGGCGGAGGGAGTGGTCGAGGATGGAGAAGATGGCCTATTCAGCTCGTGAGCAAGCGTACGGTATTCAGAGAAATGAAGCGCCTACCTGCGGTTGTATTATCACATTTAGAGGAGATGTTGTTGGTTGCGATCCCACTGCCGCTGGACCCAGAGGTCTTGCAAGATGGAGAAATGAGTCCGCCTCCACCATATTGTTTCTTCTAAATTCGTTCGACTTTTAATGTGTCTCGCTATCTTTGCTCACACACCTCCAAACGGCTAAAAGTTGTGGGCCGAAATCTTGGCATTGATTAAGTAATCTAAAATACATTGCTTGACGTTCGCCCTCAAGTTATGCAATTCCAAACTCTCAATGGCTCCACTCTTCAGAGGTGGACTTGGCGCACGAGGCTCCTCTCGAGGAGGAGTTAGAGGTGCTCCTAGGGGCCGAGAAAGACCAAGAGGGAGGGACAGAGGCGGCTACGGAGCAAGAGCAGGCGGGAATAGAAGCACATTCTATTCAACCCGGGTAGAGGAACAGCCTGGGCGTATCTCTGAAGAGGGAGACGAAGAGTCTAGCCAAAATGATCAGGAGAGCGTTGAAGAGTCTTCTGAGTCGCTGGGTGATAGCGACGATGAAGATCTGTCAAAGAATACTGTCGTGCCATACAATGCACTTCTACAATCTTTGAATGCGAACGTTGAACAGGACGAGCCCAAGCGAAAGAAGCATAAGACTGACAACGATGTCGTCCAAGAGGAGCCCGGAAGGGAGGATGATGTTGAGATGGAGCAGCAGGAAGACGAAGACCCTGACTTGGATGACGTTGAATCAGTGGCAGAAGACGCGGATGAAATCGAAGTTGACGTTGATGCTTTTTCAAAGCACTTCTCCGAAACCAAAGCCGAGGAATTGGAGCAGAAGATTCAAGCAATCAAAAACAATACGTGGAACACAGAGAAGCGTGGCAAGCAGCTTCAGTGGTCCCATACTTTGAGCGTCCCAAGTGTTCCAGTACTGTCTGCATCGGCGTCCTTCAGCAACATCTCAAGTACAACCGACATGATGCTAAAGCAAAGACTCCAAGTATCAGCGGAAAAAGTCATACCAGCCTTGGATAAATTGACTGGTAATGTGGCTTCCGCCCTGTTCAACTATCGAGATGTACTCTACCCTCAACGCACGTTGCAGAACTCCGAAACTCTACGGAAGCTGACTTGTCTTCATGCGCTCAACCATGTCTTCAAGACACGTGATAAGGTGATCAAGAATAATGCACGACTTAGCCGGGAAGATGCCGGTGAAGATATAGAGCTTCGAGATCAGGGTTTCACAAGGCCGAAGATCCTCGTCATAATGCCTACAAGGAACACATGCGTCAAGTACGTCGATGAAATTGTCTCACTTTGCGAACCAGAACAGCAGGAAAACAAGAAGCGCTTCCAAGATACCTACGTATCAAATGAGGAGGCTTCAGAGAGTAAGCCCCAAGATTTTCGAGAACTTTTTGCTGGGAAAGATGATGATATGTTTCGCCTTGGCTTGAAGTTCACGCGCAAGACCGTCAAACTCTTCTCCCAATTCTACAATTCAGACATCATCTTCGCTAGCCCACTAGGCCTCCGTATGGCTCTTAGAGCAGACAACCCAAAGAAACAGGATAACGACTTTCTCAGCTCGATTGAGCTCGTCGTTATTGACCAAGCGGAAGCTATGCTGATGCAGAATTGGGAACATATCGAGTATGTTTTTGAGCATCTTAATCTTCAGCCAAAGGAAGCCCATGGCTGTGATTTCAGCCGTGTCAGAGAATGGTACCTTGACGGTAATGCCAAATACCTTCGACAAACGGTCTTACTCTCTAGCTTCAATTTCCCATCCCTCAACAGGCTATATGCTCATCATATGCTCAATGTTGCCGGTAAGCTGAAGTATACCATAGAGCAAGAAGGCGCCATGCTCGACCTCGGCATAAGTTTGAAGCAAACCTTCTCTCGCCTTGAATTTAGCACCCCAATCGATGAGCCAGAGAATCGGTTCAGGTACTTTACCACTGCTATTGTACCATCAATGACAAGACATTCGAAGCACGGCGGCCAAAAAGGCCAGGGTGTGTTGATCTACCTTCCATCGTATGCGGACTTTGTGCGTGTTCGCAATTACCTGGCCTCTTCATCAGCTACCCAGGACATCTCCTTCGGTTCAATCTCCGAATATACCTCAAAAAAAGATGTTGCCCGCGCTCGCAGTCACTTCCTTTCTGGTCGGCACTCGGTACTACTGTATACTGAGCGAGCTCACCATTTTCGCCGCTACAATCTGAAAGGAGTGAAGAGAGTCATACTGTATGGGCTCCCTGAGAATCCAATCTTCTACAAGGAGGTAGTAGGGGGGTTCCTGGGTGCAAGTATTGCAGCTACGAAACTAGATGCACGAGAAGCAAATGCAAGAGCACTCTTCTCACGACTGGACATTTTGAAGCTTGAGCGGGTTGTTGGCAGTGGACGATACATGTCGATGTTGAAGGAGAAGCATGGAGATACTTTTGATTTTGTCTGATGGAAGGGAATGAGCCATTCTTTATAAAGCAGACGTCAAATCCAAAGGAACTAGGATCATGGTACGTCAGTAGCGTTTACATTATGTGTCATCGTCTTTGAAACGGTATGTGCACCTCAATAATTGCTCTTGATCACAAGCACTAAATGAATTAGATCATGTTACTATCTTAGAGTCAAGTCACGAGAAAATGACCAGGAAAGGGGATCGTTCATGCAACGAGCGATACTTGCGTCCATGTGTCCCTGGCATATGTTATGTTGCCTCTAGGCCTAGTCTCGAAGTAGGCATTTAGAGATGAGACGTTCTAGTAGAACATTGTCGTACTCCACCCTATTGTACCCCAATTATATTCGATCTCGGAGAGGCTTTTGTGCTACTCAACAAAGATAATGTAAATAGCAAACCTTCTTAATAGTGAGAGAGTCAATATCAACTTTGATTAATGCACCCTCGCGCCTCTCGCATCAATATTCCAACCAAGATCTTTACTACAGGAAACAATGCAGGAACGAGGAAATTGGCAGCGCGATTATAAAGTTGACCAAGCGACGACGAGACTTGAGATGAAAGTTTCTGCGCCAAAGGTACCGTCAAGAAGCCGAACTACATTTTCTCTCGCAGGTTCACTGCGTTTAAAGCCGCTGGTTAGAGAGACAGAGCGCTGAAAGTAGCTTATGTTGGAGTCTGTGACTAGAGCGTGCTAATGCCAAGCTCGCTGAATTCCTTGGCATTAAAAATCCACCCTTATACTGTATCTGGAGTGAGATCGGGACATTTCTACGCTCAATTTGGGGAACGACATGGCTCGAATTTTTGGGGCGAAAAAGGCCGTCGATTTTGGTGGCGCCTTTTCAAAAGTACCGATCCTACAGAAACTCGAAATGATTCGGCAATAACAGGTTTTACGGAAAAGTATTCTATTATAAAATTATAGACAACGGTACGGTCTTTGAGTTCTTTGTGCCATATAAAGATAGTAGAGTCAACCGTTGAGGATCTAGAGGTGGTGGAAGTTGAAAAGATACTGCGAGCGCTTTTAGACGTTCGCTGTTGGCTTAGCGCCTCATCTTTGATAGATACTTATCTAACGGCAATCACATACTGACGTATAGATAATGGCCTACCCCCCGCCATTGTTCAACCACCCACGTTTTGTAACCCTGCCTCATGCCATCAGTGTCTAGCTCGACAGGCCTTACGATTACTAACCCTCTTGTACTGTACCGCGCCCTTCTTGCTACCAAGCGAATCGACCCAGACCCCGCGCAGCATCGACTCGCGCTACATCTGCAGAAGCTCTACTACCGGCTAAAGGACTACCAGCCTGAGGTCGACTTCAGCCATCGTCTTGATCAACTCAATCGTGTCGTCAAAAGATCTGCAGGGTCCTCGTCCAAACATGAAGATGGGGCAGCAGGCAGCATTCAGGACCGAAAGGGTATCCTTTCAACGTTCAGAGGACAGAAGGAGAAGGGAGAGGTCACAGCACTGACGAGGAAGCTGACGAGCCATGAGTCTGCAATACAGTTACAGTCACCACAAGGGCTACTGCTATATGGCGAAGTAGGAACAGGAAAGAGTCTATTGGTAGATATACTTGCGGACTGCCTGCCCAATCGCAAGAAGCGCAGATGGCACTTTAACACCTTCATGCTGGAGACGTTTGCAAGGTTAGAGCAATTGCGCAAACGTAGGTTACAACAGCCAATTGGGGCAGCGGCAAATGGCACGCCAGACGAAGAACACTCTCTCTTGTGGCTTGCAAGAGACATGATATCTACCTCTCCTATACTCTTTTTAGATGAATTTCAGCTCCCAGATCGTGCTGCATCGAAGATCTTATCAAATCTTCTTACTACTTTTTTCCACCTCGGAGGCGTCCTGATCGCAACGAGTAATCGAATGCCAGAAGAATTGGCGAATGCGTCTGGAATCGAATTTGCAGCACCACCTGCTTCACGCCTTGGTCTCCTAGGAAATAGATGGGGGCTTCTGGGTACCAAAAGCCAGGGCGGAAGAAGTGAGAACATGTTTGCTGGGAAGGGGGACTTTGCAGCTTTTCTAGAGGTTCTGAGGGCTAGATGCGAGGTTTGGGATATGGAGGGTGGCAAGGACTGGAGAAGACGTGAAGCAGAAGAGGGCACCGAATCAGAAGTAGAGGCAGCCGCACTGGCAAGCGGCTCTCACGAGGGCGGTCTTGACGGCCTGGAGCCAATGGCGCCTGGAAATTGGGGTTTAGGGTACGAACAGAGCCTCCACGTAAAGCCTGAAAGCGAAGAGGAGACAGTGAAGAAGAAAACGAAGGCGACTATCCCTAAGCATTACTTCGTGCCACCTTCGCCTTCCTTACCTCTACAGGAGCTGGTGGACTTAGAACAAGCTTGGAAAGCGGAAGAGCTTATTTCAATTTATGGCTCTTCAGCGAAACCTTCTATTGAGAGTAGCATACCATGGGAGACCACCGCTCTCCGTGTCTACGGCCGCAATCTCATTATCCCTCGCCACCTTACTGGTGTTACTAAATGGACCTTCGGTGAACTATGCAGCACAAACCTAGGTCCAGCAGACTACATCACTCTTGCCTCAACCTTCCATACGCTGATACTGACTGATATCCCCATCTTAAACCTGTTCCAAAAGAATGAAGCCCGGCGTCTCATCACTCTCCTGGACGCCCTCTACGAAGCTCGCTGCAAGCTCCTGATAAGCGCAGAAGCTGGACCAGATGACTTGTTCTTCCCTGAGATCAAGCAGCCTCCAAAAGACAGCAGTAACACTCAAACCGAAGGTGACAGCGTTTACTCAGAGACTTTCGCGGAGATCTATCAAGATCAGACTTCTCCGTTCCGACCCAACATCTCATCCTACACAGCTTCCGCTTCTCCACCATCTTACGCATCGATCCCTCTACCTTCTTCGCCATCCCAAGCTTCAATTGCTCGTTCCATACTGGCAGACGAGGATAGCGATTTCGGTCCTGTCTTCGGTGCTGGTCGTAGCCATGGCCTTAGCGATGGTGCTCCAGGTGCTGGCAATGAGATTGGACGACAGAATGGTCCAGACTTCGCACGTACAGGAACATTCACCGGAGAGGATGAGCGCTTCGCCTACAAACGGGCTCGAAGCAGGCTATGGGAAATGTGTGGAAGTAGATGGTGGGCGAGGGAAGAGGAAGGCTGGTGGAGGCCTATTGGCAAGGATGTACGACGATGGGAAGAAACGTCGAATGCACCAGCCTGGTTGTTTGATGAGGATGTGGTATCAATAGGAGCGCAGGTGATCGAGAAGAAGGACGAGCTTTTCAGACATGGGGCCAGTCCCTTTCGCACGAGTCAAGATCCTCCACCGAAGCTGGGCTGGCAGCATGCCTGGGGAATGATGACATGGGGTCGAAAGGCTGGAGCCTGGGGCAAGGGACCTGGAGGTCTCGCAGAGAGGAAAGAGCAAAAGCTTGACCAGGAGGACGTAGAGGACAAGAAAGGATGATAAATCTGCCCTTTTTGGTAATACGAGACCATACGAAAAGGCTCCGAGTCTGGTGTGAAGGTGATCAGTACTGTTCCACGGACTGTCTATGTCCTGCGACTTACGACTGAAAACGCGGAAAGAGGCAGAACTAAGGTGACGCACTATTGAAGCTTGAATTCGATTGAGCGGTCATCGAGTGTCCGAACTGACTGTGCCATCTTTGCTAATATGTATACGCGCTTTATAAGGCGTGTGGTCTTGGTAGCGTAGTACGCCGCGTCAGCCGTTACCTGCGAATGCAGCAGCGTCGCACAGCCTCGCCACGCCCCAAATGCCGAAGGATTGTGCATTGCTGCTGAAACGAGTGGCGCAGGGACCACGAGGCTGAGCACAGGGGCGAAGGATGTGGGATGCAGGATGCGCAGACAGATGAAGATTCAGGAACAGGAAGGGGCTGTGCTAGGGATTGATGTAGGACTGAGTTCGAGATAGATTCGACTTCTCACCAGCTGTAAAATGTTGGACTGAAGGATTAAAGACGGATGTACTAAGCCACCTTGACTGTGTTCAGGCCCACATCCTTGCTGGCATTGTCTAGAACGTACATGCCAGGGTCTAAAATGCACTCAAGAGAGTCAAGCTGTTGCAAAATCAAGTCATGCTGTAGAGACAATCGAAGATTCAAATGCGGTGCAATTTCGTACATAGCCTATCACAAAGCCCTGATATGTCATCGCCTCCGGCCCATTCCTGTCCAGCCGTCCTCCGTGGGTAAACGCTTGCTTCTCCTCCGTACACTCTTGCCGTCTCCATATCCACCTATGGATCTCTTTGAGTGATGCGAGTCCTTAGCCACGGGCTCCTGTGCAGGAGCATTCTCATTTTTCTCACATCCACAGTGCCTTCCACAAGCACCGCACGAGGTGAGCGAGATATATGCGTCCGAAGCCGCTGCTGAGCGTACCGACGGTAGCAACAAGAGTCTTAACAGGAGACTCGTTCGTTACCTTGGCTGTGATATCTTGAAGGGCTGACACTCGAGGCATGGACGACGATGATGGTGAGCTTTGCTCTTGCTTGATAGAGACTTGTTCATCGTTTTCATTACTGCTATGCTCCTCGATTTGACCATTGTCTTGTCGAGACATAGGTTGCTCTGCAGTGGCAGGTTGGGGCGGGGTACCCGCCGCCATCTTGTTTGCGAGGCGCGTCTTGCGATTTGGGCGACACAATGGACGAACACTCAATGTGCTGCCGTCATGAAAACTCGGAAAGGTATTCAAGGCTGGTGTTTCACCCCTAGTATTATAGTCGAGGCGGATGTCGTTCTGCAGAAGGCGTAGGCGTTTGCCAGTCCATTCGTAAGACGGGAGAATGCGTGTCTTCTAGTCATGGAGGGTTCAACGTCGAGTTTGAGAGTGGTTCTAGCGGGGCGTGTGACGTAAAGCCTCATATTGCTGATGGAGACCTTAATAATTGGGTGTAGATACTGGATTCTTGGAGTTCGTCAGAATGGTTAGGACTGAGCGGAAGGTTTGCTAGTATTTGAAGTGGAAGAAGCTCCAAAGTTCACAGAAAAGGTAGAACGTCACCCTTAATTCGGATCATGCTCAAACTCTTCTGTCAATATGCCATTTCGTAGAGAAATTCCCTTCCAATTGCCTGGAGCATATGGCACTCAACATCTTCAGGATCATCGTAGATCACATTTCGCACATATATGTGCTATTTCTTCCTCACTCATCGTAGAAACACGCGCACTCAACTCCGCTCCAAGATGTTCGAACGGGTGTAATTCGCAACGAGTTCCCCTCCCCAGCAAGAACGTACTCTCATAAGCCTGACAGTCTCCTTTCACACGGTAGCCATTCCCGGCCTCCAGCTCTCCCCAATCCTCTTCACCTCCGCAATAAACCTCCTACTCGTAATTCCCCCACCCTTCCCCTTCCCACTCGCAACAGCCATGGGTGTATGTTCATCAGGCGTATAAAACGGATTCTGCAACAACCGTATATAAGCCGTCTGCAGCGCCTTGAAAGCCTATCACCATAAATCAGCCCATCACCCTAAAACCCCCTCCTCCATCCCTACAAACGAAACAAGAGCACATACTCCCTTCAAATCCCCATCCTGTAACCCTCTCCTCCTCTCCCCCGCCTCTCCCAATCCTCTATCCCCACCTCTCCCCCACGCATCAACCACAATTGCAAATCTCGTCCCGGTCCCAGTTTCCCAGCCCCATATACTCAGGCGTTCGTCTACGGCTTGGAGAAGCCCAAGGTCCTGATCGACGCGGTTGCGGTCGCGGGCGCGGGCGTCGAAAATGTCGAGGGAGGCGTTGAGGAGGAAGGAGAGTTCGAGGTGAGCGGATGGGGAGGTGAGGTGTGGGGGGAAGAGGGCGATGTGGAGAGGGTTGTCCTATGAAGAGGGTTAGTTGGGTAGGGGATCGATGGGAGTTTGAAGGGAGGGGAGCGTAGATAGGAGATGTACGTGTTTGCCTATTACGCCTATGCAGGCTATTGAGGGGGTTGTCATATTGTGTTTTTTGACGTGTGGAGAATGAAACACAAGTCGAGCAGACTGAGCACTAGCGCTCAAGAAGTGATACCATCAGATATCTTAATCTTCACGAATTTATTCTACTCTTTGATCCAGGATGCTCAGAGCATTGTAGTCTGTCTGCAGCCTACAGAGATTTTCTACCGTACAAGCAATGCGTAGCAAAGCAACGGTCCACTTCCATCCGAGATCCAGCATTCGTGCAAATCGAGGCGCTTCCTTATCAGCTCATCAAAACGTCTCTGATCCCCAAATAATAGTTCTCTTTGGAACTTGGATGACATCTGGTCTCTCATGAAAGGATTCGCGGAGTTCGAGATCCCTTCTCATCATGATTCCTCTGTCGGGCGGCTCCACCTCCTCTTCACCCCTAGACCTCGCAGCGGAGACTACCGATCTGATGTTACGCTGACCTCCCCATGGCACCGAGTCTCTTCCCTGAAGAAGGTAGTGCGGAGCGTTGTGACCCAAGTTCCACAAGTGGCGTGATACGGACCGGGATGGACCGAGAAGGCTCGGTGTCACCCTCTTGATGAGAGGCTTGAGATGGATCAGTGAGGCACAGATCAAGCCAGAACAGTATTCAATTGCCTCCCAGGTCTGCACAAAGATGATGTTCCAGGTCGGATGTGATCTAAAGACTAATTTGGACTCCTTGCTGTTATGCGTCTGAACGAGTCGACCGATCAAGGACCCGATTGGACTTTGAATCCGTCAGTTTGGTACTACAGGACGAAACTTAATAGGACGAGATGACTCACAGTAAGCCAATGGCGAAAACGCTTAGCAACAGCAGTCGCCTCTTCAAGACCATGTGCAGCCCCCATATCGTGGGAATAGGGAGAATGAGGATCACGGTATTGGTCGCTAGACTGAAGATGACCTCCGCCTTGTATAAGCCAATGTTATTAAGGCATTTGCCTGGAAGTATGAATTCCCAGGCCTTGCTAGGTGGATCGCACTGAAACAAGCTCAACAGCGTGAACAGCACGTCCTCGAAGACACAAGCTGCCATAGTTGCTTTAACCCATCTGCGAAATTGGACGGAGGGAGATATTCTTAGATAGAAAAGAAGGATGGAGAATTTGATGAGTGCTATTATCGTTTTGTATAGTATCTGAGTGGTGTATATAATCTTTCAAGCGATTAGCGTCTTGTGACCTCTCGTGGGTCACATTGACACATTATGCTCACCTTCATTGTGTACCGTGGGTCAGCAGAAGGCGGGATGTCCTGGAAATGCATAGCTCCATGGGGGATACATGAGAGAATAAGACAAGTTTGGGCGACAACCATGATCTGAACAATATTAGCATCTGATCACCCGTAACTGAAGTGCATCCATGGAAGTGCTAACCATCGCCGCTAAAATTGCATGGTCATCCCAACCCGGACTTCTAACGATCATGTACCGACTGACCAAGCGCAGGGCGACGACCAGCAAAGCAAGCGCTGTCAACGAGATATGGATGGTAAGTAACTCTGTGCGCTTGTTGGGAGGGTTGGTGTAGCTTGACGTGATATCAGGAGGCTGCCCTCCAGCTGCTAACATGGGGACATCGACGAAGCTTAAGAGAGGAGACTGCAAACGAAGAGCTACTGCATAGTAATGGGACACAAACTGTGCAATATAAGCGAGCAACGAGCACATTAATTGTGACACGCACGTAGGGAGAGGCAAGCTTTCCATCGAGAGAGAATAAGTCGAAGCAACCAGAGGAAATCAGAAGATCTCTGAACGGAAAGAGCAATCCACTAGGTCGAATTCCACGTGGGAATGGCGAATTCGCATTCACCACCTCCATCGTACAAAATCGTGAGAAAGCTGTATGCTTCATTTCATAGTCATGAGTAGTGTCCAGTTCATGGTTTAGTGTTGACTTCCCTCTAGCAGCCACTTCGGCACGCAACCAAGCAAATACAACACCAAGGAAGATGAGCTCCAACGACTCCCAAGATCGTCAAAACAGTGACTCATCCGAGGTTACTGATGCTACATCCCCAAGCTCACCTGTCCAAGCAGCATGGAGGACAGTCAAGACCAGCTTCAAGGGCAAGTCTTCCATGCCTGAGATGCGCCGATGGTTTTCTTCATCGCGAGCTTCGGAGTCAAATGAGCCCATCCAAAGGGAAGCTACCAGATCGGGGGACGAAGAAGACGGTCTTTTTTGCGAATCACTACTGGGTTTGATGCAGAGGAACGAGCGATTTGACTATCTTGGACTGCTGAAGGACGAGAAGAAGAAAGAGTCTGAGAACACTGGCGGCAAAGATCGTAGCAAGCGCTTTTCCTGGACGCGTTAGACCCAAAATGGCATCACCACTTGCATCGACCCGAAACATCGACATTAATTTCTTCGATCACTCAATTGCTTTACCTCCAACCTCCACCTCAACTTTCCGTGCTGGACTTTCCTCCTCTTCTGAATAAATATCATGCTTTCCACAACCAGGTCAGTGGCCTCGCTGGCGTTCAAAGGTATGCCATCTCCATACAGATCATATTGCCACTAGCAACTGACCTGTCGTTCCTAGCCAAGCCAGCTACTTCATTCCTTTGCATGCGCGCAGGCCCATCAGCATATATATCGTCGACATCTTCATCAAAGGCCGCCACCACAGAAGTTACTCCATCACAACATGGCCAAGGCCCACCCCTCACAGCAACGGGCAAGCCTCGACGAGAGGTTCCATTGCCTAGCCAAGAGAAGAAAGAGGGCGCCATGCAATATGCCTTGTATGCTTCATGGCTGGTTGTTTTGGACTATATGCTGATAATTCCCGAGAACCACAATGGATCAAGTCGCCAATTGGGCTCGCCAGGGCTCCCTATGGCCCATGACTTTCGGACTCGCTTGCTGCGCCATTGAGATGATGCATCTTTCTACGCCTCGTTATGATCAAGATCGACTCGGTATCATTTTCCGTGCATCGCCTCGTCAATCAGATGTTATGATAGTCGCCGGTACCCTCACAAATAAAATGGCGCCTGCTTTACGACAAGTCTACGATCAAATGCCGGATCCAAGATGGGTTATCAGCATGGGTTCTTGCGCAAACGGAGGAGGTTATTACCATTACAGCTACAGCGTTACGAGAGGGTGTGATCGGATCGTCCCTGTGGATATCTATGTTCCTGGGTGTCCGCCTACCAGTGAGGCGCTGATGTACGGCATCTTTCAACTACAGAAGAAGATGAGGCATACGAGGATCACAAGTACAGCCTACCATCTGCAGGTTGTTGAAGCATGCTAATTCTTGTCAGGGATGTGGTATCGCAAGTGAAGGATGGGCCTACAGCACGCAGTCTTCCCCTTCAATTTTACAGCCGTTATGAGAATGCATTCGTTAGGGAATCGGGGCCAGGGGCATTGACATTGGGCGTTTTGAAGCACAGAAGAGCGAATGTGGCCCAGATTAGAGGCTTCAGAGAATTGAAAAGACCTTGAACATCACTGCTACGTCCCTTTGTAGAGATGGATACACATTCTATCCATTCCATCCCAAGCCCATTATTGGACGTTGCTCGGCAAACCCGCCTGTCCGCTTCAACCTCCCGTTCTCCGCAACTCAACCGTGAATTTACACCAAAACATGACTCCTCATCTCTGAATGAAGCACCAATATGGTGAAAGCTACGCGAGGAGCAAATCTGCCAGCAAGGCTCCGTGCTGAAGCTCCCTACAATGAAGCGGCTCATTGCGCTCCGCCGTCCCAATGGGCTCGCCCCAATCGGTAGCCCTGCCCCTCCTCTTCCACAACGATTACAACACAGCGCGACAAACGCACCCCTCAGGCCAGAGAAGCCATTGAGCAATCGCATTAGTAGAAGATGGACCTCTACCAACCCCTCCTCCCACCCAAAGACCGCTCTCTTCTTCCCAGGTATACCTATTCCCTTGGGCCGCCTCACCCCGTGACGGACTCATCTAACGGTACCCCCAGGTCAAGGCGTCCAACGCATAGGCATGGCCACCGCCTGGCTCGAAACCTTCCCGAAAACCTGCAAACCCTTCCTCGAACAAATGGACGTCCTCCTGGGGCACTCCCTCTCCACCATCATAGCGGAAGGCCCCAACTCAACCCTCATGGCTACCACCAACGCTCAGCCCGCCATTTTCGCGACCAGCATAATGGTCCTACGTGTCCTTGAGCAAGAATTTGGTTTCAAAACCGCTGAAAGGGTCGATATATGTCTAGGTCACTCCCTAGGCGAATTCGCGGCGCTGGTCAGCGCTGGTTATCTACAATACGGCGACGCGTTACGCATGGTACAAAGACGAGCGGAGGTCATGGCAAAATGTAGTCGCGACGCAAGCAAAGCTGAGGGAGGCGAATACGGCATGATCGCCCTTGTCTGCGAACCAGACCGGCTGTCCAACTTGATTGAAACGATCCACGACTTCCTTGGCCACGGAACTAGCGAGGGCGGCCGCGATGATTCGAGTATCCATACCCCGGCTATCGAGCAAGTGCTGATAGCGAACATAAACAGCAAGAACCAGATCGTGCTTAGTGGATCCATAGAGAGGATTCAAGCGCTGTTGGTACAGTTGAGACAATTTGGCGGACATGATCCGCGTGCTGTGAGATTGGCAACTGACAGTCCGTTTCACTCGCCATTAATGGCGCCCGCAGTCAAGGTTATGCGGGATATACTCGACGAGACAGATATTGACTTCGATGGGGCCTTGTTCCCGTGTGTGAGTAATGTGAGCGCGAGACCGTTTGGGAGTGTGGGGCAGTTGAGGGCGCTGTTGGCAAGGCAGGCGGTGGAGACTATAAGGTGGTGGGATAGTATCCGCTGGTTGGATCAGGAGGAGGGGGTGAGGAGATGGGTGGGTTTGGGACCCGGGAAGGTGGGGAGGAATCTCGTAGGGAAAGAAGTTGGGATGAGAGGGACGGATTCTGTCAGAGGTGGTGGAGTTTGGGGCATTAGTGATCCGAAGGAAGTGGAAATTGTTTTGAGAGCGTTGGAAGAGACGGAGGGGGTGGGATGATAAGGTAAAGCGTGTTATATGATGGCGTTGATGATGCTAGTCTGGCGACAGGAAAAATATTGATTTTATGACTCTTGTTTTCCCCACTTTTTCCCTTTGCGATTTGATGGCTAGGTTGAGAGAATGCTGACGGTAAGATTGGATAGTGGGTAGCTGTGGGAGCCATTCGTGGAAGCTGTGAGAGGAGCTTGGGTAGTGTTGCTTGTTTCTCTTATTATTGGAGTGATGGGGACCGGTCTAGGCATTTAGTCCAACCACAGGTGCCAATCTGTACGATAGATAGTACACGGGACATCGTAAGCAGGACTAAGTAGAGAACATCCCACGAAATCCAGGTTATTCTACTAATATTGAAATTCCTGGTTGTCGCAGACAGCCTGCGGCCTACTCTACAAACCTATACAGCTCAGCAGTCGAACTATTACATTCGGCATGGTTTTACGGCAAGAGCGCCACTCGCCACGTCTTTAGCATAAACATGAGGTCGATTGTACGGGCTTCCACCTCCATCACAAAGTTGCTTTCAATGTTGTACTGACACCTGTCGATCCGACCATAAGGCACTTTGTTGCGCGACAAGCAAGACAACGGAACTCGCGTAGATCGAAGAACAGATGATACCCATTGTTATATAAAAAGTTTATAGCCCAATACGTAAGACAAAGCACCGGAGGAATCCGCTCAGGCCTAAAGACAACCTTTACTCATTGTAACCTCCAGAGCCTTGACGTTTTAATGTTGAAGAAGCGAGACAAAGGCATTCGCGTAGTTCTTCCAGCGGATTGTGGCCGTTGCTAAGTTCTGAGCTTTGATGATGCTGTTGTTCTTGGTGCCACTGCCCAGCACTTTGGTGTTGTTCGCTTGTCCCTTGCTCAAGGACTTGTTGCGGTTGTTATGATCGTGCTTCTGATTGTTGAATGACTTAGCGCATACTCCTCTCTATAAGGAGTGGAGCTTTCATCTAGATCGCATTGGCTCCCTTACGCAATATTCACTATCAGAATCGTATATATTAGCATTATCAGACGGAATCAACAATGCATACCTTCACCGCTCTCCTCCTTCTAGGCCTAGGCGCCGGCGCCTTAGCTCAGCCCCTTAGCACCCCCTCTCTAGAGAGACGACTGGGAAACACCGGATGGATGGCCTCTTACAGCCCCGACGACTATAAATGCAAACACGCCTATCTCCTGAACGACCAACTCGACGACAACATCCACCGCCCCGAATTAGCATGGGCGCATTACAATGGCAACCCGATGCCCACCAGATTTACAAAAATTGGCGATACTGATAACATAGGCATCTATTTCGGTAGTGGTACGAATAAGTTCAACACGGTTACCATGTACACCGGTGAGTGGGATGGTGGAAAGGATATCACGGGGTTGAAGGCGGTGAATTCGACGTCGCATAGGGGTGGATATCCTGGGGCTTGTATTTCTGCGAAAGCGTCGGGGTATCCTTGGACTGCTATTGCGGTTACCGATTGGAACAGTAATAACTGAGAGGCGCGCGGGGTAGTGTTGCGAATTTTCTTCTGTTGGTGTTTTGGGTCTATATTTGTCTTTTCTATTTCGTGACGCCAGTCTTTACCTCTTGTCCTGCATTTCTGTCAAAGTCTCTGTCTCTGCGACTACCATTTTTTCTTTTCCGATTTAGAAGTCCAAACACAGTACAATGAGCCGTTCCGTTTCAGATCTGAGCTTTTCTCTAGACAATGAAGGATGTGGCTGAGTACAATGAACGAAGGATGGAAGGATCCACGTTGCTTCCAAGTCATATCCGTTTCACTCTCATAGTTGCCGCTAAGACCATTCCGGATCCTCCTGGTCAATTGTAGTGGATGAGAGAAATACTCGCTAGATCTCGGCTAGCAGAATGACAGATAGCACGATTTGTCATCGTTCATGGTTTTGTTTTCGCAACGAAAATGCTCCTACAGGAATTAGCCTGTTATGGCTCAGGGTGTGGGAGGCAGTGCTTTTGGCGGCTGTTGGGCCTCCAATGAGATACTCCGCCGACGGAGTTGCTGCAATGGCAATTTCACTTGAAGGCTGTGTTGCCTTCATTGTTCGAAGCTGAATTTCATGGTGGTGGTTTAGGTGTACATAAGGGTTAGGTTTGGCCTTTTTAAGAGCGCGTTACTCGTTAGAGCTTGGAATCGGGATGGTGGCACTAGCCTCCAATTTGGGGCGGTAAAGCGAGGCACCCGAAATTGAATCGAGGCCAACACCCACCGCGCAAGCGCCATCCTGGCAAGCCTGCAACTTCTGCAGGATGGGATGGCCTGAGCTTTGCATGGTCACAATTCACAAACCTTGTTAGCGTGGCACAAAGTGATGTCATCCACTGCGCCAAAAGCAACGCCCGGGTCATCGAGGGAAGATCATGTCGAGCATTGGCCATTGCAATCGCTGATCTTTGATTCGTTACGCGCTTCCTTGCAGATGGTTTTATCCAAAGACCTGCCATCCCGTCGTCGCGCTTTCGCCCTGTGAAAGTCATATTGCCATTCTTGGATGTGCTCTCTGATAATAGTTGGATCGCTGCCTCCCAGTGGCAAATTGTCGGTTCCTGTCAGATCGGCAAGCGAGGCTCGTCATGCAGGATTGCGGGGGTTGTCTCAAGTGTGTTTCCATGCAACGTGATTCCGAATTTACTTACCATCCTGAGCCCGCATGCTGTGCCACCAATTCCGCCGTTGCTTGTATATTTGGACGAGACAGATAGTAAGACTTCAAAGTCAGCTTTGTTAATAGATCGATCAACGGCTTCTTGCGTAGTGGATATGAGTCAGTGTCGGACTTCGAGACTTGGACGGTAGCTGCCTGCCGGGTGAACGCCGGCGCTTGAAATGTGGTTATCGAATGAGACGTCGAGTTCCGTCACACTTCACAAATGGAGGACAGGGACACCTGCTGACCATGTCACCATGACCAATGCAAGCCAAGTGAGAGCACCCCTCGTCAATTATGGGAAGCTATACGAGGCGCTAATTCTAGGCCCTTCCGAATTACCGTGACAGCTTTGAGGAGCTAAGGGTCAAAGCTTTTGGCTTCACCACCCTCACCCCGTTTGCCGCCCACTTCCACCACTCAAGCACAGCTTTCTCTTTCATAATTCACGTGTCGACCACCCCGGAGACCTTTGGGCGTTTGTATGCAGGTCATGACCCTTGCATCCCTGCCTGTTGCCTGAAGAATTGTAAGCGCCCTGTAGATTGCATGGAAGGAATATTGATGGAGCAGTGTGTCATGTTCGCACAGCCAATCGCAGTGCCTGGCGTGTCTCTTAGCTAATTATGGATGGCCAATAAGGCGAGATTATGCCTCTGGCGCTGCACGGAGCGAGCTAACAAGGCGCCCTAAATTATGTACCACACTAAAATTTGAGAGCAATCGACACAGCCGCCCTTTGCGAAGCATCCTTTCACCCTGCGACTGCGACTTCTAATAGAAAGAACCACAGTGCCGGGACTGCCCTTCCCTCACTTTTAAAGAGTCTGAAGATTCACCATCGTCAAAAGCTGAAAGGTGTAGGAATTCACTGGAAGATCAATGAATCTCGACTGAGAGAGCTCCGCGCGCAAGTAGACGCTAAAATTTAGCGCAGACTCCGCAGAAAAGCCCTTCCGCCCACACCTATATTCCCCCCATCCCCCTCTTTTGACACACTCTACACACTCCCTACACCTACTCTGCGAATTTGGTCCTCTTCACTGTCACTGAGACACGCCTCCACATCCACGCCGAGTTATTAAATTAATCTGTTGAGAATTGGTGGGCTTCGCTCAGAGCACACCAGGACTCGGCCCCTTAGACGCACTCAGACGCGCGCCCAAGCTTGCCATCGAGCTGTGTCGAAGAGTAAGTGATATGCCTTTCCACAACCAGTGTTGGTGGATACTCATTCATTATGATGGCATTTACTGACAAGAGTCGTAGTATTAGATTCAACTTTGTCGCGTCTGCCGCACGCAGTAAGCGCAACGAAGTTGACTCGCGCGTGAACCATGGCCGAAGTTGCCTCGAACCACGTTGGTGAAGGCCCTCGAGGTCATGAGAATGACCATCTAGCTGAGCCTACGCCATCATTCACCGCTGTCAATGGTACGCCCTCTCCAGCTCCTCCCGCGAAAGCGAGACTTGAGCCTGAACCCCAGAAAGAGGCAGCGGAAGTGTCGAACCATCGTCAAATTCTTCCTAGCAATCAACCGGATCGTGCACAATCCCCGACTACACCTCGTCAAGACCTTCCGGGCAGTGCTTCGGCACCTGTAAACATGGAGAGGCGACCTTCGCCTCCTCCTGCAACTCAAGCTGGCTCCCAACCGGTACCTCAGGCCTTAGCTCCTGCCCCGGCCCAAGGCTCCAAGCCTCTAACACCAGCTCCGGTGGCAATCCAACCTGCAGAACACCTAGCATCCAGACCCTCTCAACACCCTGAGATGTCAAATGACTCAAGAACACAATATCTGAATGGTCATTCCAGGAACCCCAGCAATCAACAACCTAATTCAACAGTAATGAGTCCACACACCCAGAAGAGAAAGAGATCATTCGATGGCGAGACTGACCAGCGCCGGCCAGAGTATGAGCATCCATCTCACGCACATCACATGAACGGCCCACCTCCAAGCCCAGGAGGACAACGTATTCATGATATGGGAAATGGCTATCCAAGGGATCGTCAACACGATGGTTATCGCCAATCATATCCACCACCACCGCCTGGATCCTCGTACCCTCCACCACCACAAGACGGGTACGCCGCACCCCCACGCATGCGTGAGAGCCCACCTGAGATATATCCACGCCCAGAACGACATCAGCTTGTCCCGGGACGTCATGACTACGAGCAGCCCGTCGACCCTTCCATTGGTCCAGCACCACCAAGGCCTTATTACTCGGATCCTCAAGAGGCTCATCTAGCCAATGCTTTGCAACGCGAAAATCGTGGCTACGATTCAATGGGCCCTCGAGATCAAATACAATATGGTTCTCCCGAGGATGATGACGATCCTCACGGCCATTACTATGGTGCTGATCGTAGCTCTCAGGATTTGGACCGCAAGCGAAGGAAGCGTGTATTCAGTAATCGTACCAAGACCGGCTGCATGACTTGCCGACGAAGGAAAAAGAAGTGCGATGAACAGCACCCCGAATGTAAGTGTGGTATTCTTTTGAGTTTCGAGCAATCCCTTCTCCGAGACATTCTTACTGACAACATGAATAGGCAACAATTGCTTGCGAGGTGGATTCGTGTGTGAAGGATACTCAATGCGCAACACCTGGCAGAAACCTGCCAATGCCAAACAACCAATTCCACTTCAATCAAAGAATGGATACGGGCCGCCTCAAGGGACTCCCAATCGAGCTCCATACCCACCTCGCTACCAGGAAGTCAGCCCCGAATATCCCGGTCCCCCTCCACAGCAGGGCCACCGTCAATCTTATGACCAAGGTGACCGTAGCAAGCCGATCAATGTCGTGGATGAGCGCGAGGGTGTTTATGGAAGGGCGAGTCCCCCGGAATCACAACAAAAGTCTGCATATGGTAAGGCAGTCCGTCCTTATCCCAGCAACCCTCCACACATGTCCAAATACCAGTCCGAAAATGGTCATCGTGGCTCAGTTTACGAGATCTCGCCTGATTCCCAAGACCAAAGCATGCATCCGCCAGCTTCTGTACATCGTACTAATTCGACAGCATCCCAATATTCAATTGCACCTCATCCAGCGAATAACAACAACACCCCACCAGCTCACAACAATGTTCAAGCCATTGCTCAAGCCGCCGCAACGCACCCAGCGTCTCATCGACCATCTCCACAGCGCAATCGCAACGAAAATTTCACCGAGCGCGAAAAAATGCTGAAGGGACTCTATTATTATCCTCTAACCCCTGCGCTCACTGAAGACCGCGAGCGCTGCATCGCTGCCATCTGGCGCTTCAACAATGCCACCAATCCGTCTCACGGTGCCAGCCCCGAGGAGCGCAGCCGTCTCTTCCGTAAGATCCTTGAATTACGTCCTACACCCGAGCTACCTGGCTCTAGCGGCGAAGTTGCACGGCCCAATATGGAATTACCCTTCGGCAGCGTTGGTGAACGTGTCGTCGTGGAGGCCCCATTCCACTGTGACTATGGTTACAACATCACTGTCGGAGACGATGTTCTGATTGGTGCTGACTGCCGCATCTCGGATACTTGCTCTGTCACAATTGGTGCGAGGTGTATCTTCAGCCCGAACGTCAAGCTTGTATGTGCGACTTATCCCATCGATCCTCGCCGCCGAATGGGTAGCAATGGCCCTGCTCTGGGCAGGAACATCGTTATCGAGGAGGACTGCTGGATCGGCAGCAATGTGACTATCCTGGCTGGCGTGCGAGTTGGGAAGAGTAGCACTGTTGGTGCCGGCAGCTTGCTACATCAGGTGATTTTTAATCTTTCGAGAATCAACAAGGATCTGGCTAATCAACAATCGCAGGATGTGCCACGCTTCACAGTTGTCGCTGGCAACCCAGCCAAAGTCAGCCGAGGCATCTACGATGGCAACGCCGACGGGCAGTGATTACAAGCTCACATACAGATACACCACTTTTCAGTTATTCCCATTGTCAAGAAGAAGCGACTATGCTTGCGTCTTTACGGAGGCTTCCATTCATTATTGTATACAATGTGCGCTTCGAGCTTCGACTTGACTTCAGCGCTGGTTGTCAGGACCTATGGACGCGAAGATACCTTACGAGGAGTTGGCGCCAGTGCTGTAGAATTAGCTAAAGTCGCTGTGACCTTTGAGGACGAGTGCGAGAACGGTTTTAGAGAGAGCTACGGATAGAGGTAAGCATTAGATGCATGCTGATCAAATATACCCTGCTATTTTACATACTCCCTTTGCTGTCCTACCCATTCATGAATAAGTAGTCATACGTCGCAATCTCAACCGAGGCAGCTTATTCGTGAATCACGCTTGCATTACATGTTATCTATGCATCGTCTATCTGCGTGTATCGTGATATCATAGCACTTAACCATCATAGTTCCAATGCCACTAATGGCCTACCCATTAATCACCACACCCCCGTTCGGATGCAGGCTTTGCCCACTAATCAAACTACTATCCTGACTCGCCAAGAAAACAAAACAAGTAGCAATCTCACTCGGCTGTCCTGGCCTCCCCATCGGCGTTGCACTGAACTGATCCTGCGCATACTCCTTCATCGTGCTCGGGATCAGTGGCGTCCACACCGGCCCTGGGCAAACAGCATTTACGCGAATGCCGTAGGAGATTTGTTGGTTGTGCAGGCCGCGAGTGAAGCTGACGATGGCGCCTTTGGAGCTGGTGTAGTCGAGTAGGTCGGGGCGCCCGATGTAGGCGTTTACGGAGGCGCAGTTTATGATTGTGTCGCCGGATTTCATATGGGCGAGGGAGTATTTGGAGAGGTAGAAGTAGGGGTGGATGTTTGTGTCGAAGGTTTTTAGCCATTGGTCTCTGTGGGAGTGGCAGCGTTAGCTATGCTAGGGTTTGTGAAGTGAGATGGGGGACGGGTGAGAAGGGAAGACGTACTCTGAGAGCTCAGCAATGCCGTTGATCATGTTTTGGTATGCGGCGTTATTGACCAAGATGTTGATCGCCCCCATCTTGTCCAAAGCCTCCTCTACCAACTTCTTGCAATTCTCCATCTTGCTCACATCAGTAGGGAAAAGGTAGCATTTCCGCCCGTGCTCCTCGACCGTCTTCTTGGTCTCCTCAGCATCTTTCTGCTCGTCTGGCAAATATGCAATGATGCTGTCCGCACCCTCCATAGCGTAGAGGATCGCAATTGCCCGCCCGATGCCAGAGTCACCACCGGTGATGATGGCTTTTTTGCCCTCGAGCTTGCCGGCCGCTTTGTAGGTCTGGTAGCCGCCATCTTCGGTGGGGATTTCTTTGTTGGCGGGGTCGGGACCTTTCATGTCGGATTGGTTGGAGGGTTGGGACATGTCTTGGATGGGGACTTGGTGGCCTGGGATTGCTTGTAAGCTACTATTGGTTTGCCTTAGAAAGGGGTAGCGCACCAGAGGTAAATTGGGAGTCCTTGCCCGTGGCGGACTTGACGGCGTTCTTTGCTGTCTCCATGATGCTCTCTTTTCTTGGTTCTAGGGCGATTGTTGAAGGTGAAGTAGTTGGTCAAGGAAACTGGATTGGATTTAAAGTAAGACGTCAAAAACGTTGAGATCGAATAATCGTTGTTGAAGGACGGACTTGTGTCCATTGAGCGGCTACGTCAGTGCCCATGGCATGACGTCCGCTACCGCCTTCGCGAGTATGCATCTCGGATCTTGGCCCCACTACAGAGGCAGCATTGTGGTCGACTTCGTCTTGAACGAACGCCAGTCGCAAATGGAGCTTTCGACAAGGATTGTTATTAGCATCAACAAAGGCAGCTTGAAGATGCCGGCAATCATTTGTAAGATATTGCTATTGCGACTCAGGTTTTACTAGAACTAGGACTAGAAGGGTTCATTGCTCAGTCGACCAAACCGCTCAGTTGGCCACCCTGCACGAATTTCATAACGGTTCGTTTTGATACTATGGTTTCTCATGCAAAAGTATAGCAATTACTAGTTCCTACCACATTTGTCGCAAAACCTTTATTCATACTGATATGGAACGCAAGTTATAAGGTAGTGACTTGATTATTTACTCCCTAAGAAGTCCCTCGAGCTAGACCCTGGACGATCAGTCGGAACATGGCACACCAAATTGGTTAAACACCGCAGATCTTACCACATATTTCCCCCAAAAATACCTTCTACACCGCGTTTCCAACAGTATTCAGAGCGTAAAGGCTTTTTCGACTAGATTGTAGACAGTTATGGGGCCCTTGGTGTGTATAAAAAGGGTAGAATCTCTGGGATCATAAGGCTATTTGATGTGCCATGTTCCGACTGACCGACCCTCGGCCACCATAACGACAAAATCTCCAACTCTACATTCGCCCTTCCTCCTCCCTCCTCCCTCTCCACTCCTAACCCGACTCAACAAGCAGGTATAATTTTATATCAGTAGGCTCAGATCATTTCCGAGTTCGCTTCTCCTCCCTTGCCATTTTCTCCTCTGTTAGCTTCCTGGCTTTCTTATTCGGAAACCAATGCTGAGGATCATCACGACTTATGACATCGAAGTATTCGTTCTGGATGCTGAGTAAGACCTTTTCGTAATTTGCCGCCGTATCTGGATCAGGCGCTACATTGAGCATTTCCTTGAGATCGCGGTAGACTTGCTCGGCGAGGCGGCCCCAGTGGCAATCGGAGATGTTTTGGCGGCTTTGATTGTGGAAGATACGGTTTCTCTCCGCCCATTCCTCGATGAGCCACAACATGTGGTTCGGGTCGATGCCGAGGACACCGCAAGCGATGTACACGTGATTGCGAAGGTCACCCATGTTGGCGCCAGCCAGCTCGTCCGCGATGGTCACCCATGTCTTTGATGGACCTAGTTCTAGGGCTGCCTCTCGCACCTCAGAACGAGCGCCGGTGGCTGCTACCTTGAGATCCGCCCGAATTTCCTGCAATTCTTGTCCGAGATAATCGCCATAATTAGCTAGGAGCTCTAGTCGTCGTAGCTTCACGTAGAGCATGAGGTGTTCATGCTCCTCTGATGAGCGTGGCTTGAGGTAAAACGCAGCAGAGTAGTACACCTGGTCCAGAGCTTGCACAACTGCACGAGAAGCTTTCTCTGGAGCCCCGCCGTCTAAGGCAGCCTTGTAGGCGTCTTTATGGAGCTTGAGAAACTCCTGGGTGCGAGGAGTAATCTTTCGCCTTGCCGCCCCGTCGATGTATCTTAGCCCCTTCTGGAGGCGCTCACGATCGTACTTGTCTAGGTCGTCTTCGGGCTGGGGAGGTCCTTCGACCTCCTGTCCATCGCCTCCTGGTGGTAAAAGGGCACTGGTATCTGCTCTCGCACGCTTTGTTGGGCGTCCTTCGCTGTCGGAGCCATCTCGTTCTCTCACACGCTTTCTGATTTCTTCGCCGCGATCATCAGGAATAGTATCAAGGTATAGATCCATGGCTGGTACTGAGCGTCTTCGAAGACCAATAGGAGTGGAATTGAGGAGATGAAGTACTGCTGATGATAGACTTTGAGGGGGAAGTATGCAAGTTGAAGTGATACAAAAAGAGTCATAAATCCGCGAAAACCCCTAACCCTAAAGTTCCAACTGGAGAACAAAACTTCTACATATGGTTGATCGCATTTACAATAATACACTGCCAGTTTCGCCCCTCCGAAAGCTCGCAGCCGCGACGTGAATTCAGCACCTACTCGAGCTCGAGCGATTTTCTGATGAATTTAACGATTATCTCCTCCGTGCCCCGCATTCCTATTGGACCTTGCCAAAGGCTATTCCGCCATGGCAAAAAAGCTAGTTCAGTCCGACGAGCGCCATATGCCAAACCCGTGCCAATATCATCAACACGCAGAGGGCGAGAAGAAGTGCACTTAGACACAGCTGCTATTCTTCAGCAGGTGATGACATGTCATGGTCACGAATGGAATGGCATATCTTCGATACCCTTTCAGCTGGCCAGATGAATACGATGTACATGGCAGCGTTGGCATGATACCCGTGGATATCTCAGCAAGAGCTAACTCATTACTGGCATGCATGAGATGGAGAGTGTCAGTACAACTTGCTGAAAGGAATGTGCGTGGGAGCATGGGCAGAATATGTGCAGCTTGAAGTCGAGTGCAATCGCCAGTGCTCCACCATCATTCAAACGTACACTGCTTGTCTTCCTTTATTCGCCCTCCCAACCGCAGCGCGTGAATCCCTCTGCTTGACAGTGATCCTGTAGATTTTGGTGCATGCCAGTAGCAGGTAGCAGAATGTTCAGTAACATGAGGAGTCGTTCATCGAGGAAATGAGTATCATTGTACATATGGTATCTCATTGCAGTATTTGTACAATGTTAACTCGTAATGCATGCATCGCTGAGGCAGGCATAGTTGATGCAAATCTCGTTCTCCTCGCAAGAACATAATCAGCTAGACAACCAATCCAAGAATGACGGCGTGAAATACGACACAACGATCGTAGCGCCCGCCCTCAATATCCCCTCCGTACTCTCAAAGGCCATTGTCTTGAGATCGAAGACCCCAGCAGCCGCGCCCGCATGAATCATAGCGAATTCGCCGCTAACCTGGTACGCTGCCACCGGTAGATCCTTCCCAATCTCCTTCGCATCGCTGATAATATCCAGATACGAGCTCGCAGGTTTCACCATGATGATATCAGCACCTTCCTGAATATCGCGATTGATAGCCCTCCGGGCAAGGCCACGGCCACCTGGGGGTAATTGGTAGCATTTGCGGTCGCCGAACGAAGGACATGAGCCAGCTGCGTCGCGGAAGGGTCCATAGAGACAGCCTGAGAATTTGGCAGAGTATGACATGAGAACCACTTTGTGTGCGATCCCTGCTTCAATCAGCTTCAGCTTGATGGCTCGTATCCGGCCATCATTCATGTCTGAGGGTGCGACGCAGTGGGCACCTGCCTCAGCATATGCCATCGCGACATCGCTGATTCTGTCGACAGAGAGGCTGTTATTGAGGCCGCCGTCATCGCCGAGGATACCACAATGCCCGTGTGAGGTGTATTCGCAAAGGCAGACGTCGGCGACGATGAAGAGGGAGGGAAAGCGGGCGCAGAGGAGGCGAATGGATTGTATGACTGGGCCTTGGGGGTCGTCGGCTGCCGTACCCAGGGCGTCTTTGACATTGGCGGCGATTGGGACGCCAAATAGTATCACTGAGCGGAGGCCTTTGCGGACGAGGGGCTCCAGGTAAGGTACTAATTTATTGATGCCACGGCGGTGTTGGTTTGGGAGGGAGGGAATGAGGGTTTCTTCGTCATCCTGGTCTGATATGAAAAGAGGATATATGAGCATAGACTAGAGGTGTTATCAAGGGCTCGAATATTCAGAGTGGGCTGTAGTACCTTTGTCAATTGCCTCTCCGCTTGCCATGACCGAGTGAGAGGATGACTATATCCTCCGTGCAGTTGACTTGAGATGTCCCCCGATATGCTCACGCTTGTCGCAGCTGTGCTTGTGTATGACCTTGCGTACGATCCTGCAGTCGACCTTGCGGAAGGCCTTGAGACACGCGATGATCCAACATTTGCGTTATCTCTGAACGCTATGTCAGAAACCAGGTGGGAGAAAGACATTGAGTCGAACTCAAGATGGTAAACAAGGAAGCCCTAGGAGGCTGAGGTAAAAAGCTTTTGTATTAGTGGTCTTATTGCTGACGGAATTCAGATGGTGGCACTGGTGTATGAGGATGTTACTGGTAGATTAAAAATCTGTGAACGACTTGAGTGGCTTTGTAGTCGGACAGATTGACACAAAAAAGTAAGACAGCGAGCGTGCTGATAATGTGGTCAAGGAAAAATCAATTGACTGCTCAATGCTAGCTAGAGGTTTATATTCGCGACTGTACAATGATGTGCTCGAACAAAATCGTTTGTCTTCGCTGCCGAGGCGTGCTGACTACCTCACATATGTCTCGTGTCTGATTGGCCATTGTCAAGCTTACTAAGATCGTTGCTGCACAACCTCCACTCCCTCTTCCTTCTCACCACCAAGACAGCCAAATGTTCGAAAATTGGAGTCGCGGCGTGAAAGATGCTAGCAGACCTTGACTGAGACTCAATCGTGTTTGACCCTGTGCGCGAATTCGGCACGAAGGCTGCCGTAGGCATCTGGTCGAAATTGAAAGGAAGGCCAGATGGCATCGAGGTCGCTCAGACGGCTGTAGATATTTACGGATATCTACCCAGCATCATGCGGTAAAAACGGGTCGATTGTTGTTTGCACCCGTGGAGCAGACCTCATGTGAGCAGACAATAACATTGGCGAGGGTAGATTGAAACGAAACCATCTTCGCAGCAATACTCTGTCGTAGAAGGCCCAACAACATTAAAGTACTAGCGAGGATAGAGTCCTTACGATGATGGCATTGGACAATGCTGGATGCCCCAGATGTAGGTGTTGGGTTTTCTTGCAACCAATCATTGACAATTCATAGTAGTATTTTGATTTCTGAGACTTCGTGAGCAACAACGATTGAGCAAGATGCTCTTGCCTTACCGTATTTCCTTAGCGCTGGTAGAACATTTGCATCTGCGTAATCATGCCAAATAATTTCCTATCATTTGAGCTGTGTCACCACCACCTACAACACGGCCAGTGAATCCTGCTCCGGTTCCCTGCCTCAATGGCAACGTACGGCAAGAGGAAGAAGGGCCTGCTGTCCTCCTTCTCGGTCTTCCAAGATGACAAGCCAGAACAGGACCCGAATCTACAACGTCCAGGTAAGGCCCCGGTCCCATAAAATGAGCGAAAATTTCTGATACGTCCATTGCAATCTCAGCCTACTCTCGCCTTGGAAAAGCCAAGTCTATGATGCATAATTCACGAAGCAAGAACAGAATCGACGAATCGAGTGGCGATGAGCTTGCTGAAACTGCACTACTCTACAACGTACCTTCACTACCCAACCAACCCGTTCGACTCCCTTCAATACATAACCTCGGCGCAATAGCTACTGAAGATATCATTCGTCCGCAAACAAGCAAATCTGACCCCGGGCTATTAGACAAGCCGCTACCACCCATGCCTCCAAAGGATCCATTTGCACCCTTTGCAGAACAAAGACGACATTGGAAGAACAGGCCAGCTCTTGGAACCAAAACTACTAACATGAAGGTTCTTGCAAGTCCGGGAAAGCGCTCGGTCAAACCAAATATCTCCTCTCCGATTCAGCTAGATCAATCGAATACTGCTTTTCCGAATGCGAGCAGACCAACTACAAGTCACACTATGCAGAGTAACTTTAGTGCCCCAACTACTACAGCGAATGCCGCAGAATTGAGCAGGAAAATCTCGAACCTCATGCAGCAGGCTGCAGCCCAAGAAGCACAAACGAAACAGAAAGCAGCCATCTACGAAGCGGAATCAGCTAAGCTGTCGCCACTTGAGAGAAGTAGGAATGCAATCGTGAAAGCTACTCGTGCGATCAAGGGCAAGCTGAGCAACAGTAGCAACAACAGCACCGTCGAAAAACCCCTGAATCCAAACCGGCGCATGTCTACCCGACCGAGCTTAAGTTCAGAAATTGAACCAGCACCACACTACCAATCCCAAGAGGATCTTCGGGAACGATTAGATCGACGTATCGCCGAAGGACGCAACCTCAGCAACCCCAAAGTCCAGTCAATGACGGGTAACGGTCACATTCCACGCAAACCTTTGCCGGTATATGAGAGCATGAAGTCTAGGAGCTTGCGCTCGAAGTCAGCAGAAGATCCTTTCTTAGACAACACCGAGCCGGAACGGTGTTTGTGTCCTCAAGATTACTCTGGCTTTGACTTCGACTTCAGCAAGCACAAGCACAAGAACAAAGCGAAATCGAAGGTGTCGGCCACTAATGATGATGGCCATGCCGGTGGGCCTCCCTCCAGTCCGAGACCTGCTCCAGGCTTCTCTGATATGGTTTCAGCCCTAGCACAGCATCCTGATACGATGGTCTTCTCGAGCCCCCCCGTCGCCACCTCCACACCGCAAATACTGCTCGAGCCTGCACCTTCTGCTGATGCTAATGAGCCAAACAGAGATACACTCGTACGACCTCAATTTGTTCTTGACTCCACCTTCGAGGCCCAGAGCGGTGAGTCATCGCCGGAGAAGAAGGCTCACCGACCGACAGCCTCAGATGGGAGCACTTTGAGCGTTAAGAGGAAAGAAGCCACGCGTGACCTGCGCTCTGGCTCGGGCTCAACGCCCAAGAAAGCCAAGACAGAATCGATTAGTTCTCAGGAGAGTCTTGGACTCACACTCGGGATCAGCCAGCTAGAAGCGGGAGACGAACGAGTCCCTCTATCACCAAAGAGCACAAAGACGCGAGTGGGACTGTCGAACATCAATGAGAGTAAGGCACGGCGAGGCTTGAGTATTTTCGACGTTTTGGCAAAGGGGAAAGGACTAGAGACCAGCGAGGATGATGGAGTCAAGAAATCCCGGACTCGATCTAACGTCACCAAGCGTTCCTCCTTCTCCAGGCCTAGCAGCACGTTCTTCAGCCGGGGCCGCGAGTCTCGAGCTGGCATGCAGCGGCTGCACAGCTACGGTGGAGATGACATGGATGTTGATGAGTTGCAGACAGATGACGTTGCGTACCAGGTGCGAGGCATGAAGAAGTGATTATTCACATCGGGCGGTGTAAGAACAGGGGAGTAGTACTTTTGCTGCATAAAAGCTTGAAGATCTTTCACGGACAGTATGGCTTCATGAACAATACCCATTTGCTTGAGCCGACTATTGTCAGCAACTTTAGCTACAGATTTTGTAACAATTAATACATCACAACTTCCAATCGAACCCTTGCATCGGTGTCTGCCATGTGCATAAAACCATTCTGACAAGACCTTAATTTCGAGCAAAAGGTGAAAACTTCAATAGCCAGCCATCAAGTGACACAGTTTTCAACGCCGAGATCGTTTGCCCCATGGCGATGCTTCGATATATCCTCTGCATAGTCTACACTTCTACGACCCCCAAAACCCTCTCGTAGCACTCTCACGTAAGCTTTTGCTTGATGAAGAAAGCACGAAGATGCGAAAGCTGCCAAGCACACGTAACGCCCAGCACAATCAGCTGCAGCATCGTCCACCTCACGACCCTAGCATTTGTAGACTCGGACTGGTCTCTGAACTCAGCCTCACGTTCCTGTAGTGCCAAAATTAGCGAGCTTCTTCCATAAGAAAAGACAACGCTCACCCTTTGGAAAACCTGCTCCCGCCTAATATCCTGCAACCTGCTATTCAAATCCCGCACCTTCTGCGCAATCTCCGTCATCTTGCCCTTGTCCGTACTTTCGATCTGACTCGTCTCCCCGATCGCCAGATCAAGCGTCATCTGGATCTGCCCACCCCCTTGCCCCGAGCCCAGCCATCCCCCTGAGGTGTACCCGGAAGCCGTGAAGCAGATTCGGTGGTCGCCGGCGTCGGCCGCACTAAAGGTGAATTTGCTGGTGTGAGAGCCTTTGGTGTTGACAACCCGGTGGTCGCTGTCGAAGACTTCGTCGACGGTTACGGTTATGGAGAGATCGGGGTTGGTGGTGTAGGTGGAGGATTGGGGGTTATATTGGAGGGCCGTGTAGTGGCCTGGGTTGGCAATTAGCTGGATATTTGGATGCGAATGGATATTCTCAGAAGATGATGAATGGGTGCGTAGAAGTGAGGAGAATGGGTGCTTACCGACTACCAAAGTGTCTTTAGGGAGCTCTTCGTAGAAACATTTGGGGGTTGTAGAGGCGCCGTCCAGGTAGAAGTAAAGAGCTTGCGCTGGTAATACGAGGTTCAGTGCGAGTAAGTAGAAAGCAAGGTATAAAGGGCACAATGGCCTCCGTCGTGATGTCTCCATGCTTGTTGAATGGAAGGGAACGGTGGAAGTGTTTGGACACGAGACTTTTTGGCAAGAAAGTTGAAGATCGGGGGAAACGATTCGACCTCCGGCTTCACTACAACTACTCGCCATCTGTTTCGTATTTCAACATCATGACCCTGCCATTCTGCTGACGAGGTGTTATTTGCGACAAATGTTTCTATCACCATTATATTGATGACCGTCGCGTTTCTACACCCACAACCGCGAGAATGATGGGCTCAGATGCCCGCGAGATGATGGGTCTGCCCAGCGCAGGCCCACCGAAGCCCGCGCCCGCAAAGGCACCAAAACCAAAGGTCAGAGGGCCGACGGGAATGAGCAGAGAGGTTATGGATCTGAAATTCGAAGGAGCGCCGCCCATATCAATTGTCGCCCCAAAGTTCAAAGAGAAGCCGAAGCTGCCCTTCAAACCTCGGCCTTGGGAGGATACACCCTTTAGTAACTCAGCTCGGAAGGATGGCTTGGTACTTAAGCATTGGAGGAGGAAAGGTGACACGACCAATATTGGGGCCGGTATGCCTGTTACTCCGGCGGACTCGAACGCTGCGTCGGAGATGGAAACGGATGACAAGGCAATACCTACGATACATGACTCCTACTGGGCAAAATGGAATGTCAAGGTCGAGAGGCCTTCATATACGGACGAGCAATATGAAACTCATCTTAAGAGCGAGGACTGGAGCAAGGAAGAGACGGAATACCTGGTCGACCTTGTCACGGAGTTCGATTTACGATGGGTACTCGTCGCAGACAGATACGAATACAAACCCAGCGAGCAGTCCAAAATAGAAGAAGACTCAATGGCCATCACCCTCCAATCGAAAATCCGAACACAAGAAGATCTCAAAGCCCGCTACTACGACGTAGCTGCCAAAGCCATGGTTCTCCACAACCCGCTCTCCAGCATGTCAAGCTCCGAATTCGACGCCTACGAAAAAATGACCAAATACAATCCCGCGCGTGAGACTCAACGGAAAAATTACGCAGTACAACTCATGTCCCGCACGAAAGAAGAAAAGGACGAGGAAGAGTTCCTCCTTAAAGAACTCTCTCGCATAGTAGCCAACCAAGAAAAACTCTCCACAGAACGCGAAGCGCTCTACGAGCGTCTCGAAACTCCCATCGGCACCAACCGTGGCGATTACAGCACAGCCATGTACCAAACCTCCGCCGGTCTCACACAACTCATGGCGAACCTCTTCACACAGAACAAAAACAAGGAACTCGAGAAAAAGGAAAAGCGCCGCTCAGCCATGGAAGCCGGCGAACTCCAAAACGGCATGGACAGAAACCAGCGCCATTCTCTCGGCGGCGGCGACAAACGCGCCTCAATCGGCGAGCACCCTGGCCGGCGCCAGCTTTCTGCCCGCGAAGAGGCCAAGTATGGCGTTGTCCACCCCACCGAGCGCATCACAGCTGGTGTGCAATTCCGCCACGAGCGCATCGTGAAAGCCGGAATAGCAAAATCCGGCGTTCAAACAACTCGCATTGGCGCTGCGCTGACAGAACTGAAGATACCGCCCCGGCTGGTCATGCCAACGACGAAGGTAGTGACTGAGTACGAGAAGCTGATTGATAAGATAAAGGATCTGTTAGATGCGAGGAAGGTGACAGAGAAAGTCGAAGGGGAGATTAAAGTGTGGAAGGCGCAAAAGGAGCAACAGGAGAAGAAGGATAGAGGGGAGGAGGTCAAGGAGGAGGAGGGGGCACAGGAGCAAGTTACTGAGAATGAGGAGGATGGAGAGCAGAAAGAGGAAGATACACAGAATGCACATAAGTCTAAGATGGAAGATGAGAATGACGATGAAGATGAAATTGGGAGGGAGAACGAAAAGGAAGAAAGCGAGGACGAAGCCAACCAGGATGACAGCGATAACAATGACGATGAAGACGACGCTGAGGGCGAAGTTGATGAGAACTCTGTAGCCGACAAGGCCAGAGACTTACAGGGAAGCGAGGACGGAGAGGGAGACGACGATGACGGGGAGCAGAATCAAGAGGGCGACGAAGAGGAGAGTATGGAAGAAGAGAATGAGGATGCTAATGGAGACGATGACGATGGCGGCGGGGCTTCTTCGCGAGCAAGCGCAGCTCCTACCTCGAGGGGTGAAGGGATGAGAAAACGCAGTGCGAGTATAATCAGTCATATGAGCAACAGAAGCTCGAAGAGACAGAGGAAGTGATCTGTACATTCTATCGATAGCCTTCACTGATCATAGAAACAAAGACTACAACCCAAAAAAGCATACCCATCTACCAGCTAACAATCAGAAGGAACACGCTGTTCAAATCGAGAAAAAGAAACTCATAACTCATGCACCCAATCTTCGGTATCATACCATGGCACCACCAGTCAAATTAGTCCTCCGCCTCAGATTCTGCACCCCAGTACTGGTATTATCCCCCTGCATCGCAAAATCAGTCGGGTATCTTACTATACCTCCACTACCATCAGGCACTGCGATCTCATTACCTACCATTGCCATCGTGGCTTCTTCCTGTGGAAATAACTCCTGTCTTGTCCTCCCACCCATCAAGGCACCCGGACCATGAACACGTCGATTCAAAGGCTCACCCGCACCATCGAGCCCAAGCCCGGTACCTACCCGCTGATTCTCGCCTTGGGTTCGACTTTTGGGAGCCCTTGGCCAAGGGACTGCCGTTTTATGGCGCTTTGGCGGGTTTTGGGCGACTGCAGCTGGGGTATCTACCCCTTTGTTGACACTACGGTTGGTAGCTGACCATGGTAGGTACATGTGGTTGGTTCTGTAATCGAATAGGGAAGCATAATGGGCGCGGTAAGCCACCATAGCAATAAAGACGCCGATGGGGATGGAGAGCAGAATATCGTGGACGTGATGAATCTTGAAGGGAAAGTAGAGTCAGCGAGGCCGGTAAGGTATTATCGAAATGCAGGCATCTTAATTTGACACCGCCAAAAAGAAAGACTGTACAAGGGTAAGGTACCATCGAAACTTTTGTATCTTGGTTGACATCACATTGAACGGTCCCAAAAAAAGACCGTACAAGAGTCAGATACCATGGAAATGAAAGATTGTACATGGGGAAGTTTTTGCGAACATACCCGATCAGATACAAAGCTCCCAGCAACAAACGCAGCTCCAATAAGGGGGCCTAGCACGGCAATCATTTTCCAGAAGCTCATGTGATAGTCCGAGAATGCCTTCAACTTTGCATTGAGGTACAATGCCATGAAGGTTCCAACCGCAAAGGCTGTAGCGGTGTGTCCACTGAAGAGACGTTGAAGTCAGCAATGCTTCTGAGTCATTTTAAGGCTTTGACGTAGAGCAATCGAGCGGCACTGAAAACATTACGCACCTTGGAAACGATGTCATTGCAAACTGGATCAACTTCTTTTTCTGTTTTGGCGTTTGGATTGCCGCGCAATGGAGTGGAGTAGCGAATGGATAACCATGAGGGCTTTCCACGACGTTTTGAATATCGATTTGTCCGCATATTGACAAGAAAACAGGGCGAAGTTCCCCTGATACTTGTCAGTATGTAACTGCTTGTTTCTGGCACATTGGGAAGAACTACCGATGTACACTTTGAGGGAGACCGAGATAAATTGTCTAGAATATGCGTTAGTCATTGAGATTGCTCGTACCCCTCCACGGAAGTGAGTAGAAAAGCCGGACGCGAGCGGTGATTTCCCTGGCGAGATGAATGACCAATTCCAGGAAGAAGGAGAGACATACACCATGATGATACACTTTCCCAAGCCGAACATTGCAGCATGGAGGTCCCAAGAATCTCGCAACCAGAGCTGGGTGATCAACAATATGGCAAAGGGCACAAAATGTGAAACCAGAGCAGCAGTGACCCAGCTGATAACGAAGCCGTCAAAAGGATAGCTCAGTTGGACAGGACCCACCCACTCCTTACGAGTGTCATCCCATTCGACGGGAAAGTGGCGACGTTCCCATCGATATACTGGAGCCCATTGATATATTGCGCCCAGGACGAGTGAGGCAAGGGCCATAAAGAGGATGTCTGTAGAAATGTGATTAGTACAACTTCAATGACGTCTCACCGGACCTTAGGATGAGAGAACGGAAGCGAGCCGGTTGTGGTAGACGTACCAAGCCAAACAAGACGCAGCCAGTAGACAAATGCTTTCCAGCCGTTGCCAAAGCTCTGCTGCGAAGGCGACAGTCGAGGGATTCGAAGCTTCCGTTTAGGCTGCAAGCTCGGCCGGCTGACACTCTGTTGGTAAGTCGGCGGGCTTATAGCTGTGATGTTATGACCTCTCCTCCCACTAGGTACGCCGTCGGGTTGTGTTTCATAGTCAGAAGCCACATGACGGTCTGCTGTGTCTTGCTCGAGGTCTGCTGCTGTGTTGCTGTTGTTAGGTATAGAGCTAGTCCGATGAGAGTCGTGTAAATCTGTTACCGGAGGACCATCAAGCTGACTTAGGAAGATACCAGGTGCGTGATTGTCTGTTGGGATGTACTTCGGGCTCGTTTGAGGCGTGAGATGGGTACGTTGCCTAGGTATGGCGGTAAGCGGGTACCTGTCGACCGGACTTTCAATTGGACTGATCGAGCTGTCCTCTGAGCTTTGGCTTTCTGCGGTCTTGGTGCCTGGGAGACCTTCCAAGCAAGAGGGGACTTCTATTCGGGACACCCTACGAATGGTTCGGAATTGGGATTGCGTGCTGTCCATTGTAATGCCAGGAATTGTATGAAGTCCTAATTATCTGCTTGTTCTGAAGGCTGCAACCAGTAAATGTTGGTAGAGGTGGATGGAATGAAAAGAGAAGAGGGGTGGATGGAGATTGGAGTGGTAAACAACCCAAGGTTAAACTGAATGCTCTTTCTGCAATCCAGCGAAAGGCTGGTGCCATTGGTTTTCGTGCCTTCCCGTTACACGCAGTTATGGGGAAAGAGCTTCAGGTTGCAACTACCGACAAGCAAAAATCGTTTCCTAGATGGTAAACAGCCATCAATGTACGTACTGAGGAAAGCACTTTAAAGTTGCAAAGAATGGATATGAAACATCAAAATCACAATCCTGGACTATTCGCATGGCAAGCAGCCACCAGTATGTACATTGAAGAAGCGAATTATGGATTGAAAGCCGATCATGCCTTTCAATCATCTCACATTGGGGTTATGAGGGTAGAGCTAAGAGACTGAAGAAACCACCAACTACCGGACGAGCAGTAAAGGTGACACCGGGAACCACCCCGTAGCTATGACACCCTATTAGTACTGTTCCCCTTGCAAACAATTGGAGTGGTACTCACTCTCCGCCAGAAGCATTGTAAAGATCCGTCATAGCCCGATTAGCGGGCGTGCCGTTGATCCAATTCGCAATATCGCTGATGAACATTGAGGTCGTATTGGTTGAGGCAATGGCAGCTACGAACATTTCCCAATCATCTGAAGTCAAGGATTAGAAAGATACACTACGCTGCATTGATGGGCTAACATACTCTTTGTGTAATCGTGTCTTGTGTCAAGCGGGACACCGTACTGCTCATTGACGGTGGGATAGAAGTTGCTCTGCATGTCGTAGACCGCTTGGGGAACGAGATCGAGACCGAGCTCTTTGTCACCAAAAATATTGTATAAAAGGCCTCAGAAAGCAAATCAGTAAGACTTCGCTATAACAGTTTTTCCAGGGACATCTTACCATGAGTCTCATTCATACCATAAGCTAGAGTTGTGTGAGGTGGATCCGCATCATGAGCAATTCCGAGAGTCTGCCACTGTGTGATATAGTCGTGAGCAATGCTCGTGTAATTAGCACCCGTCGTTGTTTTGCCGGTAAGGTTAGCGATCACAGCCATTGCCTCGATTCCAATGATACCCTTGAGTGCCAGATTTGTTTGATTGGCAAGTGCGCCGGCAAAGTCGTCAGTCGAGATCTGGTTGGCGGGAATGAGGGCTTCCTCGATCAAGTACTGAGTCCACTTATCGAGAATGGTATAATGTTGGCTTAGGTAGGCAGTATCGTTTGCTCTCTGTGCGTACGCCAGGGTCATGATGAGCATGTTTCCACATTCTTCAAGGGGCTGCTGCTCATCATTGCCAAGCGAATGGCCTGTTGCATTAGGGTAGTGAGTTCCTAGGTCGTGCGTTGAATACGTATTTGGGTACTGTCCAGACTCCTGATTGATGAAGAGCGGGTCCAGGAGTAGTTTTAAGAGCGTTGGATTCGTATAGACTAGGATAGGGTGGAATGGGAAAATGACATCCACAGTCTGGACATTTCCATCTGAGCTGACCTCTTTGAGAAACAGGTAAGGTGTGTCTGGGGTTCCAGCCAGTTGAGTTGCGCCAAAGGCTTGTCGAGCGGCAAGAGATGTAAGGGTTACATAGTCTGCACCGCCAGCTGCACTCGAATCGCCAGAGACTTTGCTATCGAAAGTCGTGGCCAAGCCGGCGGCGTTAGCGTAATCGCTATGGAAGAAAGCCAACTATCAAACATTCAGCAGAGCCTTTCTTATTTTCTTATGATTACTCACCGCATCAAGTTCAGTGGCATAGTAGCTCGTCCACAAAGAAGGCACACTAACGTTGCCACTCGCCCCGTCAAATTGAATGGCCGATTCCTGGGTTAACCCAAGAGTGAAAAGCGTGCTGACAGCAGTAGCATCAATTGATCCGAGATCTACAGCGAATGCAAAAGTCGGGTACGTGTCGTTGATTGCTCGGTAGTTGGTGTCGTTGGTGTTAGCGAGGACACCATTTGTGGTGAATGCATCCCGTACATCGTCGTCTATGCCAGATTGAAAAGTCAGATTTGCCACATTGTCCGTTGCCCAGTACCAGTATCCATAGTCCGTTTGGTCTAGGGTTTCAGACCAAAGTAATTGAGTTTGCCGGTAGAATCTATGATAGGCAATGCCACCGGAGGTACCATCCACGTTTGTCGACTTGGTTGAAGCTGTACTATTGCTGACGCTTTGTCTGGGCTCCAAAGAACGCTTTGAGGTTGTTGTACTAGTTTCTGACTTTACACCAAAATCCCATTGGGCGGTAGCGGTTCGGTCGGCAGACACCCATTCTACGCTGGCAGTTAGATATGATCCAAGGTTATTTAAATGCATGAAAGAACGTATGTTACCCGCCGTAATGTCAGTGTACACCTGAACATTGTGAGTAGCGCCGTCAGAAGAAGATACGATGACATCGACATAGGAAAACGGTAGCGACTGCCGTGTCATATCCGTAGGCGTCAAAGGCGAGAGAAACGTAATATTCATTCCTACTAGTCCACCAACATCCATGATGAAGGTGCTTCTCGTCGAAGTGTACTCAAACGACGTCTGAGTCACAACGGTAGGCAGAGGAGCAGGGGCGCCCATCCATGTGTAGGATGTGCCATCGACTCGGATCAGCCCAGTCCAGCCCAGAATCTGACCTCTTCCGTGAATGTCAGCCTGAAGAGCTTAAAGTAAAGGATAGACTCACGCCCAAAAAGTAGGCCATTGCCCAGCAAGATAACCCCCGTTGCCGGGGCCGCCAGACTCAGCATCGCTGCCGGCTTGCTGCCAGCAATTGACATAGGGAGACTTGACTGCTAATGGGATAGCAGGGGGACGTGCTGGAGAGAATGTCGAAGCAGCATGTGAGAAGGAGAGAAGAGAAGCCAAAGGCAGAGCAGAGTATTGAAGCCACATGATCACAAGAAAAAGAGATGTTTGTTGCTAGTGGGAAGACAAGTTGGGCAGACACCGAGAGTCTTATAACCTTTTGGCTGCGGAGTCCGTCTGATCCCCACACGGGGCATCTTCAAACTGCTGCATACACCTTCCATCTCCGTGCTTAGCCTCAAAAGTCATCCTTTATTGCCATACGTGTGGTCATGAACGCAGGAGAGCGGGGTTTCGGTCCTGGATGTAGGCCGGGCGTGCTTCGCCCGTGGCGTAGCGTGTCATCTCGAGGCTCAATACCTCCCCATACTTACCCCGGACTCCTAGAAAAAGAGTGGGTGGTGCCATGCTGGGGCCGTATGCATGACATATCAGGTGGCATACTGCAGCTAATGACCCTTGCGGAAATGGTAGAAATCCTTGCCGTCTAATTCACGGCCTTGGTAAATAGTCGCCTTTGATTGAGTCAAGCCTATATTTTGAATAGGAACAAGGACAAGTACGCAGAATTATTAGACTTCTCTTGATTTTGGAAGACTGCTCAGACCTATCTTCCTCGTTTCACAGAGAGATTGAATGGGTGCAACTGACAGTGACGAGGTGACCCGGCCTCAATTGTAGGTCAGCAGCCTAGGATCGTTCAGAACAATGGCTCCAAGTACAGAGCACCCGGAGACGTCTGAAGAAGCCTGTGACGATGCAAGTCATAAGGGTGGTCAAATGGTAGAACGGGCGCTTGGTCGCGGCTCAAATTTAGTACCTTACCTTCCGCTTCGAGGAACGGCCTCCTTTAACAACGCTCAAGGATTTCCCCCGCATTTTCTTACCCCAGACTTTCTCGGATTGCCAACATCCTCATCTATTGGTGATATTCGTCTGCCGATGTCAATCATCTCTGTACCTCTGATGCATTCTTGCACAGCGCAAAGACGTGTCGTGCATTCACTGGGCAGTGGACGGCGGTAATTTCCCGGACGCGGGACACTGTGCCACGGCTCATGCAGCTCACATCTGGACAAAATCTGGGATAACAAGTAGAACACGCTGATCCAGAATAAGCTCTTGAGTAATTGTAGCCTCATCCATGCGAACGATCACTAAATTGAGCCTCGCCTGCCTAGTCAGGGTAGTTCCGAAGCCGTAGCGTAAATGGATCATGGCCATGGAACAGCTAACCTCGGTAAGTCTGTTTGCGGAGTGTTGGCGTAGCCCTACAAGCCAGCGCCCCACTGAGCTTTCAGCCTATCGTACTTTCGTCTGTCAGTCACGCTGGGTCGCACTTTGGTTTTTGCAGACATGAAGTCCTCCAGTTTGATACGATCATTGCGCTTGATAGCAGCATAGCCCGCCCTTCGAAGCAGACTCTCGAGATCTGCGCCGCTGAAGCCCTCACAACCTCGGGCGACATCCGCGATGGCGTCAGTATATGGTATTGAGAGGGTACGACTGAGCGTTTGTAGTATCTCAACCCTCTCAGCTGCTTCGGGCAGATCGACGAACAACAATGTCTCAAGTCGCCCAGGACGCAACATAGCTGGATCGATAATATCTGGTCTATTAGTGGCTGCAACCACGTAAATGCCTTCTCGATTGCTTAAGCCGTCGAGTTCTGTAAGCAGAGTATTGACCACTCTTGCAGACGACTCTGAGAGCGTGTCATCTCGCTTAGGAACAAGAGCGTCAAGTTCGTCGAAGAAAATCACGCAAGGTATCGAAGACCTGGCGCGCACGAAGACTTGTCTTACTGCTCTTTCTGATTCTCCTACGTATTTGTTGAGGAGCTCAGGACCTTTTACACTGATAAAATTTGCCCTTGATTCGTTGGCCACAGCTTTTGCCAGAAGCGTTTTCCCACACCCTGGTGGGCCCCACAAGAGAACCCCTGTGGGTGCTGTAATGCCCACACGTTCGTACTTCTCAGGATTCCGAATAGGCTCGACAATTGCTGTGAGCAGCTCTTCACGCACAGGTCGCAAAGCCCCGATATCTGCCCAAGTGGTGTCGGGAATAGTAGCGAAACCCTCCCGCTTAGAAGATGGCTGAATTTTGGGTAATGCCGTCATGAAGTCATCTATAGTGATTGAGATCTTCGAGGGTTTTGCCGTCGAGGGCTCCTTTGCCCGTTTGATCAGTCTTCGTAGCTCCGAGACTGTGTCGGAATTTGTTTCCAATATCGGAGCGAAACTGTCATCGACGATCATGTCTTGGCTTTCCGTCTTGAGCGTGTCTAGAAATCTTTTTATAGCCGCCGAGCCCGCCGTAGACACTAGATCATTCAGATCAGCTCCGACAAACCCTGGCGTCAACTTTGCTAGATGACGAAGATCAAAGTCGTCAGAAAGAACCATGTGCCGTGTCAGTGCTCGTAGTATTTGTTCCCGTACCGCCTCGCTCGGTACGCTCATATTGATCTCTTTGTCGAATCGGCCCCCTCGCCGTAGTGCGGGATCAAGTGCGTCTGGTCTGTTTGTGGCAGCAAGCACGATCACAGCTTTCCCTCCGGTCTTGTCGAGAGAGAGATCGTCCATACAGGTGAGCAGTTGCGCGACGATTCGTTTCTCCATTTCACGCTGACTGCTCTCTCGTTTTGGTGTGATCGAATCTATTTCGTCAATAAACATAAGACATGGCGCCATCTTCTTTGCTTCTTCGAAATACTCCCTGAGCGCCTTCTCCGACTCCCCTGACATACCTGATACAATACTTGGAGCAGATATTGCGATGAAAGGCACATCAAGCTCGGCCGCAAAGGCGTTAGCGATCATAGTCTTGCCACACCCTGGCGGACCATGAAGCAGTAAGCCACGGGTTGGTTGTATCTTAGATGTGATGTATATCTCGGGTTTAAAGAATGGCAAAACGATCAAATCCTCCAACTGCTTGATTATATGGTCAACGCCTCCTAGATCTTCGAGACTAATGTGGGTTGGAGGGGAGTGATCGATCACGGGAGCTGCTTTGCGCCTTTTTGGTAGAGGCTCGCCATTGAGCTGGCGCTTTTTCGACACGGGAACTGCAGGCTGCCTACCCTGCTCTTCAGCCGTCTTGACCGTACTCCTCGCCCACTGCCCGACGATGCTTCTGTTCATGCTATTTGTAGATGGTGCATCTGCGATCTCGATGTCTTCAAATGACCCTTCCATTGAGCCTACCTCATCCTCGCTGGCTGCGTCCTGCCTTAAAACCTCGAGGACTCTTTCTATGCTGTCTTCCAGTAGCTTCTTGCTCCTCCTGCTCAGGCTAGAGTTGGATCTTTTGATCTTATCATAGACTGTAGGGACGGAGAGTCTCGCCTGGCGGGTGTCTTCATATTGCGCCTGCTCGTCGACAATTTTGCGGACAATTTGGTAGACCTAGATTTATCAGTATCACAACATCCGGCAATTTAGTGTCGAGTGGGTACCTCTTTGTCAAGACCCTGGCCTAGGGTTACTCTACACGCAGTCTGTCTTGAAGGCATGACACCCAGAAGCCTTGGACACAACAGCAGGAGCACTATTGAACTCAGGCTCGAAGCCTGAATTGCGCCAAGAGAAAACTGTTCATCGATAACGAAGCGGGCTAGACCATATTGAGAACGGCATGTTTCCGTGCAAGTCGTAAATATCCAGGAGCCAGGCTACATCTTCTCTGCCTACTTACGATCAAGAGCGAGACGATGTCGCGATGGGAAACTCTCCAAGCTTGCCCAAAATCACGGCGCAGGACCAGTATGCTTTCTCCGTCACCTTCACGTCTACCTCTAACCATGACGTAGGGCCATACTTGATATGAAGAATCAGCGTGACCGACTGCACCAATATCAACGAAAGATCACTCTCGTCACAGACCGAGAGACTGCAGTTGCCCGAGAATGTCTCGCCCGGGGTGACAAGTCGAAAGCCCTTCTTGCCCTACGGCGAAAGAAGTTCCAGGAAACCCTCTTAGCGAAGACGGACGCCCAGCTTGAAACCCTGGAGCAGCTTACGAGCAACGTCGAGTTTGCGTTAGTGCAAAAAGATGTCATCTACGGTCTATCACAAGGAACGAGCGTGCTCAAGCAGATCCATAACGAGATGGGTGGCATAGAGAACGTGGAGAAACTGATGGGTGAGAGCGAGGATGCAAGGGCTTATCAGAAAGAGATTGGTGAGATGTTAGGTGGGCAGATGAGCAATCAGGAAGAGGATGAAGTAGAGGATGAGTTGGATGCTATGGAAGACCAGCTCAACGGGGTCAGAGAGTCGGATACTGCCGAGGCCGTCGGGTACCCAGAAGCACCTGCGAGTGAACCAGCGTTTGCTGGCGAATTGAAAAAGGTTGGAGAGCAGAAAGCGAGGGCCAGAGCAAGAGCGGCGGAAAGGGCGGCTGCACAAGCTGCGGAGCCGATGTTGGCATAGATATCGAGAGATTATTTTACGCATAGCGCGGGAGTTTACATAGACAATATAGAGTCATTTTGTATTCCCTAATATCGTACATCCATTTCGTCATTCGTGCTCATAAATATCGTTTTCATGTAGGGCTTATATTTGCTCTCTGTGATGTCCGCCATAGCAGCTGCCCCTTCTTCAAGAGGAATGCTACATCCCATGTCTCCCCCCACTCATAGCTCCCTTCTCCCCAATCCCAGCAATCAACTCATGATCTTTTGGGTTCGCCGCTTTCTCATACAGAACTTCAAACGGCTCCCGGTTCAACTCCGTGAACTCCCCCTTGAAGCCGATCCAGTAGACCCTCGTAACATCGTCACCGTAGTTATCCTCCATGAACAGCGTCAGATTATAGGTATTGCCGAACTTCGCTCGCTTGACCTGCAGCTCTTGGATGTCATTCGTTTGGCTAATAGTCAGGGTTTGGGTGGGCGAGATATCTGATGCCGTGGAGAAGTCGAGATCGTCCCTATTTTGGTACACTTTGAGAGTCTGAGGGCAGGAGTCCGAAGTGTCGGCGCGAATGAGGATGGCGTGGAGTTTCAGCTGGCCGGCGAAGCTGTATAGAGGTCAATACAACAAGTTCTCTCTCTGTGAATCTCGAGAACATACGGCACAAACATAAGCAGCTGCTCATCAGAGTCACTGACAAGCTCTGGATCGGCATTCATACGCTGCTGGTATGTCTTCTTCACAATCTTAGCGCCAGCATCATGCTCACTTTCATTAAGGGTTCGGATGTTGGCGAAGTCGATTTGTTTCCACATCAGGGTTTGCAGAGCTGGCTCAGTCTCGTTGCTGTGGTCATGGCCGTGGTCGTGGCTGTGACCATGATCTGCGTGGCCGTGATCATGGCCTGAGTGATCGTGCCCGTCGTGGTGAGACATGGTGAATCATGGTGAGAAGGTGTTGGGGGATAGATGAATTGAGACGTAACCGCGACAAAATTCACTCAGGAAGGCGTAAACCAGTTCCGTAGCCTTGTAAGAACTGCACGAAAGCGAGGAGCAAGAGCCATTCCAATTTCACTTTATTTTACAATTTATGTCTGTATATTCGTTTACAAAAGTCTTCACTCGTCGTTATCAGCCCCAAGGTATTAGCATAAACGCCGTAAGGCTCTTTCGAGACACATGATCATTTGATTTGATAATAGATAGACAGTGAACCGTCCAGCAACCAGCTCTTCTCAATCTTCGTAACGTCTCGAATAAATGTCTTGTTGCCAGTTTCAAGTATCTCATGAAAAATGACCCAATCAGCTTTCCTGTTGAACATCAGTGAGCTCGGATGAGCATGCAGCGTCACACCCCCATTCACAGTCTTGAAAGTACCATCAGGCTGCATTCTGGCCGCATGAGCAAAGTATCCTGCAGTCAAGCACTTTCTGATCTGCTCCCCTTTGCTAGACATCTCGTCTGGTCTCCTCGCAGCCAGAGATTCATCAACGTTGATGCCAAATCGCTCCAGATACCTTTTCAGCTGAGCTCTAATGCTTACTGCTCGAGTCATAGACTTGTAATTTAGAAAGTTGTCTCGGCACCACTTTGAGTCCTTCCTGCCTTTGGTGACAAAAGTTTGATAGACGTTGAGCAGAGTAAGATGATCGCCCTCCTCGACAGCGAATTTTCGACGTGAGGTGTCTGTTGCCTTCTTCTCACCGTCATGATGAAACCACACAGTTCCTTGCAGGCTAGTCATGGCCGCGATGGACAGAATCTCGGGTAAGCAGCCCATTGTAGGCGCGGATAAGAGAACCTTTGCCATCATTGGCTCTACTGAAAGCTCGGCCATGCGTACACCCAGTGGCCGTGTGAGCTTAGCATAATCATCCACCGCGCCTAGAGAGTAGAGAAGTTCCAGGGAACAGATGATCAGCTCGGCTGGCGGTGGCGTAAGAAAGTCGAAACGTAGGACGTTATCGATACCAAGTGCTTTCAGCTGCAAAATGATGGGTGCAAGATTTGATCTTTGGATCTCCGGTATCGTAGCCTCTGACATAGTCTCATAGGCCGACTGAGTGTACAGCCTGTAGCATTTCCCAGGCTTCGTTCGCCCTGCTCGACCAGCGCGTTGCATGGCTGAGGCTTTCGAGACAGGAATTGCTGTCAATGTCTCAATCCCTGTCTTAGGGTTGAAAGTGCGTAACTTGACAAAACCACAATCTATTACGTACACAATCCCGTCAATGGTCACCGAGGCCTCTGCAATGTTCGTGGAAACGATCACTTTGCGAGTGTTCTCAGGCGCAGGTTCAAAGACATAAAGCTGTTGCTCGGTCGTAAGGCCGGCGTAGAGTGGTAGCGAAAGGATGGTTTGGGCTCGAGGGTGCAATGTTTCAGCGCGGTCTGCTATCATTTGCAGGGCGGTGTCAATCTCTTCTCGGCCAGTCAGGAAAAGCAAAATGTCACCATCAGGTTCGCTAGCGTGTATGTCAAAAATAGTCTTGACAGCCCTTTCAACATAGTCGCCGGCCGGCTCCTCTAGGAACAGGGTGTCGACGGGGTATATACGTCCCTCCAGGCTGATGATATTTCCCACGGTGTTCTCAACCCCATCACTATTCTTCTCGTCCTCTTCGCCTGAGAAGAAGCGTAAAAAGTCTTCTGCTTGCAGAGTTGCGCTGCTAACCACAATACGTAGATCCGGCCGCCTTTTCCTTATCTTTTTCAACACACCGAGAAGAATGTCAGTACTTAACGAGCGCTCATGTGCTTCGTCAATCATGATAACAGAGTACCTGGACAGCAAAGGGTCTGCTAAAGCCTCCCGAAGGAGTAATCCATCGGTCAAGAATTTGATACGAGTTTTCGCGCTGGTCAAGTCTTCGAAACGAATCGAGTAGCCCACCTCTTCCCCAAGCTTATATCCAATCTCCTCTGCCACCCTGGTAGCAACAGTAGTGGCAGCCACGCGCCGAGGCTGTCATAGTCACCAGTCTGTACTTTGATATAGTCATCGATGGGTTTTCAAACTCACCTACCTGCGTGACCGCTACGACTTTGCCTTCCTCGCACCATCCCGCCTTTTCGAGAAATTGCGGAATTTGCGTCGTTTTTCCACTGCCAGTTTGGCCTACCACGATAGTGACTGGAAAGGTTTCAATGAGATAGAGAAGGCTCTGACGATGACGGGCTATTGGAAGAAGAGACGAGGGCTTATGTAGCGAAGGTATGAAGGCTGTAGAAAGGTCGAAGTCGGTCGCCATCACAGGTCATCCTACCAACTTTCTGGTAGATTGCAGAGGTTCAAGAATTGAGAAGCGCAAAGCCCCGTAGAATGAGGCTCACGGGCTCAATGCTACTAGCTTGGTAGGGCTAGCGCCCGCGCCTGCAAAGTCCGCTTCATGCTCCTGTCTTTCTTTCAGACTCCTCAAACGCTCTCGCCTACATAATTCCCAGGAATGTCAAAATGCATGCTCATGGAGCAGATATCCAGGGACATGAATCTCTCGTGATTGTGGTTGTATAGGCATACAGCCTGCAAATCGTAGTAATAAAAACAGCAAATACCAGGATTGTGAGTGAATTGCGCTGAGGCATCTGCCCAGCCTGACCAGGTGGAAGATACCAAATTTCTTGTGCTTGAGTTCATTTCTGGACCAAGATTCATAGTATACAATGACTCTCGTCCACGGGCATCATGGCAAGGCCGCTATGTCGGCCTCTGCGCGTGCCCGTCGAACCCATCATAGCAAAAAAGTAGACCAGACTAAGAGGGCAGAACTCCCAAAGCGGAAGACCTCGTACAAGGTGGTCTACGAGGAAATCGATGAAGACAAGAAGGAGAAAAAATTGAGAACATTGGTCAGTGGTCATTGCCTAGCTTCTTCATTCTTCTTCTTTTGTAACGTTTGATGTCCCCTACAGCTATATACGGAGCAAAGGGCTCCACCAGGATACACTTTCATCCCCGCGGGAGATCCACAGATTACGAATAGGTGCAAGCAGGAGGCCATGGATGATGGCCTTACAGTATATATCGTCTCAGTAAGTAGTCAAGTCCTCGTTTGACTATGACATTGATCGGGTACAGTCCGCGAACGACAAAGGAAATGGAATCGCTGTACAGGTCCACAGACTGGGTTACCATTTCCCAAGTGTGAGTGTCGAGAAAGCGTGTCAAAGCTTAGGTGTATCCCTCACAGCTTCTGGTCATGTATCGCAATCCCGACTTGCTCCTTCAGATCTGGGGGTCGCGATTTCAACGTCTTCGAATCGACAACCCGCAAAGAGCAAGAAGAAGACAAAGCAACAGCAAGAGGCCCCCAAATACAACATGACAAACCTGACCCAGGCAGTCATTGATACTCAAGCTCGTGAAGCTATCAAGGACCTATTCCCGAAGATCCCTTTGGAAGACCTCCATATTGTCATTGGTCGATCTTTCCAGAAAGTGGGTCTTAATTCTGGGCTCATGGCTTGGCACTGATATTCTATAGGGAAAGAATCTTGTCGGCACAGCCGATTCACTGACTCTGGTTCACCGCGCCCAACTTGCAGTCCTTGCACATATCCGTCACTGTTACACAAACTACGACCTTTTGTTGAGGCACTACCAGTGGGGCGATGCAAGGAAAATGATTGAGCAAATTTGTCTTGATAAAATAATATCCTGGAGAGGAGATGAAGACGACGCTAACAAAATGGACGATATTCTGCGGGAGGTAATTGTCATTGATGATGACGAGAATGATGAAGACCGAAAGCAGAAGAGCGCAGCCTCCCTTCACGACCGCTCCCTGCGTGACAACAGTCTTGAGATCATATCAGCTGATTCTCTGCAAACCCAAGCTATTAACTATGGGAATGTCGACCGCAAACGCCGTACAGGTGGGTTCGATAGCCCAGACATGGACAGTGGAGATCCTCTTCCGGATTCTGGACAAAGACCGCTATATCTGCAGCAGCAACCCCAACTTAATCAATACCGTCTCGACCAAATGGTACAACACCGCCATCGCCGGTACGAGGAGGCCCTCCATCGTCGCCGCAAAGACCCCGAGCCAATATATATCGCGGATGGTAGTGAAGGTTTATTATCTCAGGATCGAGCTGCTGTAGAAGCCTTAGATTTCTCAAGTTATTTACGATCCCAGGAAATGCATAGTATGGAACCGCGAGATCGAATGGCAGGAGCTTTAGATTATCACAATTCACAGCCCATGCGTGCAACAGACAATCGCGTTTCGCTAAAAGAGACCGGACAGGGGGGATCAGAGCAGGTGAGTTCGAGCCTCCAGTCAAGAAAGAGAAAAGTTGCATGCGTCCTAGTCAACGGTTGGTCACCTTGTAAGCGGTCCTTAATTGACGCACAAAAGGTTGCCTACCCCTTGCAACATTATAAGTCGCTCCCGATACGAGGATCAGCCCACCCAGCTCTTGCCCAGTACTCAAAAGAAGCAGCTGGTCACAGCCACCACAGCCCTCAACCAAAAATCGCTCAGCACTCTTCGAATGCATATAGTGACGGGAATGAAAGGTTTGCAAGATCCAAAAAAAGTGTCTACGAGGCTAATGATGCCACCCACCCACACAGTGCTGCAATCTGGCCGCGCCGGAGTCCCAATGTGGCCCTGCCTTCTATTGAAGGAGGGCTTGCTAGTCCGACAAATCAACAAACTCCGCCTCGCAAGCATACCCAACAGAATGCCCCCTTTGCGTTGGTTGATGTCACCCATCGTGTAATGCCACAAAGTCTGGTTCCAGCAAACTTCCATCGCAGTACCTATGAAGAACCGCCACCTGGGAAGAAACCCAAAATCGACGACCAAGGATATATCGAGTCTCAAAACAAGGAGAGAATTGTTCTGATTCCTCTCGACGATAGAAACGGCTATCATGCCATGCGTCAACGGTCTGCTGAGGCTGCACGAGATATACGCGTGCAATGGCAAGGCCTCGACAAGAGGATTGTACAGCTCCCTCCTAGAAATGCAGCAGCAGGCAGCCAAGACCCTCAAGGACATGTGCAAATTGTTTCTCATTCTGGGCAGACTGAGGATCGATCGATCCATCAACTGCCCCACGCGCATTTTCAAGTTCCTTTGACAAGTGCAGAGGCTCGTGGACAGCCGCAATCTCTTTTAAGTTCAGATGCTGGTCAATCTGTCTATGGTCGCCAATCTCCTTCTTCCTTCAGCGCTTCTGAGACTGCTCCCTCATATCGTGAAGTTCATGAATTTCGTCCATTTTCCCCTCATGCTTCTGGTAATGTTGGAAGTGGCGAGCGAGCCTTTGCAAGCTCTCGGCCGGTCGTGGAACGCTTACAGCGTTTTGATGACGCAGGAAGAGAGGTGCGCAATGACCTTCGCGACTTGACGATTGATGATCGGCACAGTAGGGATCATGATTCTGATATGGCAGGTGACTTGGCGGCTCGACGCGTAGTCTATGCTCCTGAGCAGGCTGCGCCAGCGAACCTCTATGGATTTTCGGGACCTCAAGAAGATGTGTACATGGAACGCCGCCAAGAACATACACTTCGGGCACGAGTCGATATGCTTCCTCAGTCGGGAAGTAACCAATATCAGCCCATTGCCTACAACCAATTATACCAGCCTGGCGACCGACGAAATGAGAGGGCTGTCCAATACATTCCAATGCAGGTCGGACAGAAGTCTGCCGATCCGTTTGATAGACGACTGCCTCGATCTGTACCTTTGTCAGATGCACAACCATGGTCTGATTTGCGGCTATCCTCCTCTTGGCTATCGCCAGCTGATCCTTTGCTATCTAGGAATTTCGACACAGGCCACCAGGATCGGCCTCTGTACATGCGGGAGGACGACAGGGTATCTTCGACCAATGGGCGGCTGGAGAACGGACGACCTATCCATCACGACTATGAAGACCACAGGCGACTGAGTAGGAGGGCTCCGGAAGACGTCATTGTTTTGAGTGATTAAGCCAACGCACGAAAGATGCTACTCATAGTCATGATACGTCGTGGCTACACTTGGGTCTTCTTCGCGGCCCTTCACTTTTTGAAGGCTGTCAAGAGAAGGCGCATTGAAACATCGAGAACAAATGGCTGATGAGGTAAGTCGAACAGCTTCTTACTCAGCGGCCAACCAAGCCATCATTCAATGTTGCTGATTCCTACTCGAGGGGATATTCACTCTTGTACAATTCGAAATGCCTGGGGAAGCCCCGAAACAAGGCTTCGTTGGGCTACACCATGGCATTTGCTTGCGGGCTTGGCAAAAGCCCTCACAAAAGTTTCTTCAAACTGTAAAACTAGCAAGTAATAGCGGAGGAAGAGCGATTGAGCAGGATAAAACGACGGCTATGCATTCAGCTTTTTCGTTGCGGATGATGGTGTCTTGCTTTGTATAGCATCTCGGCACTCAAGGGCTATCTGCCAGTGAGCGGGATAGACGGATTACGACGAAAGTTAGGAGAAATAGCGTTCTTAGCATGCTTCAATTACCACTTTGATTTGTGGCAAATAATAAGTATCTCACTCGTATCTTTCACTAGGAACTCTGATCAATGACGATGATGATCTAAAGTACATAGATTAGATTTTATGGCGCTCCCGAGGGCCCTACTCTGAGGCGCTAGAAGTGGCTCGAGTTCCCAGCGAACTCAGTCCAACAAAAACTTCCTCATCTCTCCAATACTTTGTGCTTCTGTCTATCGCCTACCTGTATTCCTGCGTGATCCATTACCTACATTGAATCATCCATATAAATACTACTCATGATAGCTTCCCCATTCTTTGAGGTCCCTACATACCCCACCCGGTCACGTTTCCCTCCCTATATCTGCTACACCACCGCCGGGCTTCAGCCTGCAACAAATATCTACAGGCCCGGACTTCTGTACACAGGGCAATCAAAGTTGCCGAGGCGCTAGAGGGTGATCACCAATGTTTTGATCAAGGGCAAATCAAATGGACTCCAACGCCAGGAACGACAAATATTCGCGAATTGGGCCACGAACCCACAGCAAGCAGGGCATTAGCCCACCTACCAGATGAATATGGCTGCTGCCCAAGGCCGCCCTGACGGCGATGACACTCAGGGGAGCAAGCCCCACGGGGGCAGCGAGGAATCGAAGGCCGCCTTGCCTAGTACGTTGACGCCGACCGCTGAGCATGCAAAGCATTGGGCGAGGACATACCGGACTGGAATAGCGTCTGGTGCGAGCAGTGTCTTGTCGACAGTGACAGCGGTAAGCTCTCCCTCCGAAGGCCGAGCAGGAGTGCTTCTACTGACCTGGTTTTAGTTTCCCTTGGACTCAATCAAGACACGAATGCAAGCGTACGGATCACCAGTCATTTCGCCCTATTCGTATTGTGTCTGGTCTGACTCGCTTTAGTTACAAATACCGCAATTTCCAAGAGTGCGTCTCGCATACCTACACTTCGGAGGGGGTCCGGGGCTTCTGGCGAGGTACGTTCAATTTTCGCTATGAGCAGCATAGGATTGGCCACTTCCCAGACACATTCGCTACACTACGACTGCATTACCATCATCTATGTGGCCTGCTCCAGAAGACGCCCGCTTGAGTCCGACGAGCCCACAGTGGTCTACCGCTCATGCGGGGTCGGGTCGCGTGACAAATTGCTACTTCGAGCGACAGTGATCAATGTCAGACGAATGCTAACAGATCTTGTGGCAAACAGGCGCCGTCGCTCCTGTTTTCAGCGTCACCGCGGTCAGGATGACGTCTTTCTCGATCTACCAGAAGGCGAAATACAAGTACTCGGCTGCTATTGGGAAAGCCACTGGGGGCGACGAGCCGTTGGTGGTCGTCAACAGGGTTGGAAGCATTCCGACTCCTGCTACAATACTATGCTTTGGAGCTGCGGGAGCTACAGCTGGATCGATCATCACCGTCATATCTTGTAAGCTCTAATTAATTATCTTCTATGATATCGACATCTAACGCGCAGACAGGTCCATTCGAGCTTACCAAGCTGTCGGCGCAAATCTCTACACTGATGGCGAAGAGCAACACCTCTAGCATGGATGACCCTGTACGTTTGAGCTACCAGCGAAAAGGAACATTCAAGACGGCAAAGAACATCATAGCCCACCGTGGCTTCCCTGGGCTCTACTCGGGTTTCAAGCTACATATACGTAAGCCCTCTCCTCTATATACATATATAATCACAAGCTTACGGGACGCATCCAGTGAGAGATACAATTGGCACGACCATCTACTTTACGACTTACGAAAGCACGAAACAGCTGATCGTCAAGTTCCAGGGCAGCGACTCCCCTACTTCTCCTCTCTCCGTCGCGGTTGCTGGAGGCTTTTGCGGCTTGGCGTCTTGGGCCTGCGTAAGTTCCACATTCAGAATTGAAGCTCCTTCCAGACCAGATCGACTCACCCTTGACCAGATATACCCAATTGATACAGCAAAAACGCACTATCAACGCAATTGTCTTAGTAAGGCTAAAGGGCAGCCAGTGAAAGTTCCGAAGATTCAATTCTTCAAGCGGCAGCAATACAGAGGTGAGAAGCAGACCTGACTTACATTTCCACCAAATTTATACTGATATCGGCCAGGCTTGGGCGTCTCCATGGCACGCTCCTGCGTTATCAACACTATCTTCTTTTCGTCTTTCGAATTCTTGAAGAAAAAGATCAACCAGCTCCCGGACACAGTCCTCGAAACTGTGGACTAATTGATACCTATTTTCTTCGGTGGATGTCATCCTACCTCAACGACACGTTCATCATGTACATAGACCTCGACGTTATCGGCGCAAGTCGTGATATCTCGGCGGCAAGGGCTGGAATATTCACCCATCTCTTTAGAAGTCTCTAGGGGTATGTGAGCCGGCATTGGCTGCGCGGTGGCTTCGATCAGATACGGTCCTTGTATTCATAGGGGTGAAGGTTCCTCACTTTCAACGGCGCGTTAGGGATACCACGGACTCCTAATCAATGAACAAGATACAAACGTTTCCACTATTTTGACATATGACCCGTTATTGTGTACTTTCCTTTGTGTTGTCCCCCCAAAGGAGTGCCTTGATCCCGTGGCCTTTAACAACCTCCCTTCCTTCCCATTGCACCTTACTCAGCCAGAATCCACTACAATGGTCTACTACTTCACCTCCAACATCATAGACCCTCCCACCACCATTTACGTAGGCAAAGACAAATTCGAGAGTAGGTCCTCCCTTCCCCTCATCGATTGTCCCTCCAGACTAACGTCCTCCAGATGAAGAGCTGATCAAATTTGGCTGGGACTGCGATGTCTGGTGACATCCACCTCCCTCTTGCACCACGGACCCTTCGCTTACGATCATTGCAGGGTACGTCTGAAGGCACTCGGCTACTTTCTTCTCTCGTCCCCATACCCTAAAAGAGCCGTTACGACATCAATGTGAAGCCCAAGCCAACATCATCACTGCACCCCTCTAGTTTCACGCCGACAACCTCTCCTCCGCCCACGTCTACCTGCGCCTCACGCCCGAGCAGAAATGGGACGCTTTACCGCCGGCGCTGGTGGAGGAGTGTGCGCAGTTGACGAAGGCGAATTCGATTGAAGGTGCGAGCCCCACACCTTACCTCTCCGAGGCCATGGGGACTAAGAGGGATGATACGTACGCAGGCAACAAGAAAGACAATGTCACGGTGGTCTACACTCCCTGGTCGAACCTATTGAAGAACAACGGCATGGCTACGGGCCAAGTCTCCTTCCACGACGCAAAAAAGGTATCGCAGCTCCAAATTCGCTAACCACTATTCATTCCCCTCTGCTTCTCTAGGACTTTCAATTATTTCGCCTTGGAGCTGAGCCGGATACAGGTCAAACGCACCCTCGTCTCAACGCGCATTAACGCAACCATTAACCGGCTCGACAAGACCAAGAGAGTTATCTCTGCAGATGAGTTGCCTGCGGCAAAAGAAGTATACATGGCTGGGCAGCGTGCTGAGAGAAGACGGGAGGCTGAGAAGAAGAAAAAGGAGGAGGAGAAGTTTATGAAAGAGCGGAGGGAGGAGAAGGAGAATAGGGAGAGGGGGTATGATGATTTGATGGCGAGTGCGGAGGGGCGGAGTAATGAGGACGGGTTTGATGAGGATGATTTTATGTGAGCTGGGCGAGCAGAGAATCTAGGGTGTTCAGGAGCGTGCAGCCGAACCCAATCAGGCATGTCAGACAGGTCTCAAGATGGCAGGAATGAGAGGAAGCGTATTCAGAAGCATGTTTTCATTGAATTGCATGCTGTGAATATATTTCTAGAATATGATTACAGTAGAAGCGAAGAGGATTGCACAATCCTAGTATTACACTCGAATGCCCCCATCTCGTTCTTCCAGATCAAGCAGATCAAGCAATTTCCGATATTAATCCCTAGCTTTTTTGTATCTGAAAGCCGAAATGTTTCCTTCTCTTCTCGATAATGACAAATGGATCCTTGGCGAGGAATCCCATGCAAATTGCATACTATATACTTGTGCAAAACCATCCACGTTTCTTCGTTGCTATGCCGCGACTCTATATTGATGATTGAGGCCTCGAGGTCGCACAGCAATCCCAGTCCAACAATGATGAAAGACGTGTCGCATATACCTATCTATTTTCTACCTGTTTAGGTCCCATTGGGGTCTTAGGCTCTCGTTGATTTCATTCTTCGTGCCGACGACCTCCTTTGGTATTCGGCTGACTCTATAGGCACCGGCGCGTATGCTTTGGGCTGCTGATGCTGACATGGCGCTACGATTAGAGCGGATCGAACCAGAGTCTGAGGCGGTGCCGTCACGATCCTTGAAGCGGGGAGGAGGTGCAAAGTCTAGGGCGGTGAAGGTACCTGATCTGCGTAGAAGATGTCTATTGGTGGTATTAGCTGCTACTCACTAAAATGTAAAGCGAAAGCACTTACGGGCTGGGCATGGCGGCGAGATCATCGAACGAGGATTGAATAGGCAGGAAAGCAGGGACCGCTGGCGAATATGGCCTCAGTCCGCCCTTCGGGCTTTCTGGATGACCAGCCTGTCGTTCCTTGGCCGATGTTGGAGGAGCAAAGTCCATCGAGTTGAAAAATGAATCGTCCTTCAACATGTGAGGGGTGGGTAGCACGTTCAAAGCCTTCGGTGGAGGCAATTGCTTCTGTGGCTGGCCTCGGACAGAGGGAGCGAAGCGGCCAGACGCAGATGAGAAAGCTCGCGGCCCGGGAGTCATCAAACGGGAACTGCCAGACATTGTAGCTCCATGTTTGCGTCCCAATCGTGGTGTTGCACGTGGTGGTGGTGTCATAGCTCGTCGGCCGATTGGCTCAGCAAAGGGACGACCACGCTGCTCAGGGTACTGAGGCTGTGAAGTAACATACTGGCCGGAGACTGGGTCGAAAATGGCTCCGTCACGTAGGTATTCCTGATCGTAATCCTCGTAGTAACCTCCCGCTGCGTGCATTGGCCCTGGTTTCGAGTCGTCGAAGTACTCTTTATAGAAGGATCTGATCCGGTTCGCACGTTGCTCTGGGTTGTCTGTTGGATCATCTGGTGGTAATGGTCGAACGCCCATTGACAGCCTTTGGGCATCATAGCCTAGGTCGTTCATGTCGTCTGCGCCGAGCGTGTACTCGTCTATTGGGGCCACATATGCTTGACTAGACCCACGGTTCGAGTCGTATTGTCCTTCTTGTGGGGCATGTGGTGATGGAGGCGTCACTTTAGAGCCGTCGCCATACTCGCTTGAATCATCGAAGTAATGCTCGTACTGACCCGTCTCGGAAGTACGCAGAGACTGTTCCCTCGGGGGTAGTGAACTCGAAGTTTCTGCATTGGTAGAGAGCGGTAGTGGCTTGCGCATCATTTGCTCTGCTGTGTTGATAGACGATGGAGGTGACTTTCGGTTGGAGGTCTGTTGAAGGTTTGATGACGCAGTGGAAGGGAACTCATTGGGAGTAGAGTATTCGCTTCTCTGAGTAAGAAGGTCTGAGGATGGCTCTCTGCTGTGAATGAAAGCGCCCAAATAGTTGTTGCTCTTGCGAAGTTCGGCACCGTTTTGCTCCATGTAGGAGTCTCTAGTATCCAACAAGGGAAAGCTAGGCGAAAGACCAGCACTCTGGGGGCTTGACGGTATTGCTTTACGGGGCATTTCCTTTGCTGTTTCTGGGATACGAAGTTCTGCAACAGGCGAGCGATTCGTAGGTGGCATAGATCTTGACATTCGCTGAGCGTTGCCAAGCAAGTCTTGCTTCATGTCATCGCGTTGGCCACGTCTGAATGAATCTGAGCCATTGTCGCTTGACGAATCGTCGGCACCTCTGCGAGCAGTCTTAGCCGAGTGCAGTGACCTGATGTCGCCCGTAGTATAGACTGTAGCTGGCCGGTAACGATCGTCTTGGCTGCGAATAGTGCGTGACATGGGATGTAGTGACTCTCGGGAGCCGTTGAGTCCAGGTGGTAGGAGATAAGGGCTGCCCAGATCCATGTCCATGGACATACCACGAGTGCGTCCATTCTTCTCAGTTCCAAGATCAGTAATTGCCATTTCAGGGCCCCCCTTCCTGCTCTTCTTCCTACCCTTCATAGCAGAAGGGTTCTTCGGGTTCCATCCAAAGTCCAAAGACTTGTGTGGGTCGTTGGCGTCTTCGATTCGAAGTTTCTTGACATGCCTTCGATGAAGATAGATAAAGATGACGATAGCGACGAAAAGAGGAATGGCTACGCCTAAGGAAACAGGCAGAGTTACATTGGTCCCATCCGTAGGTTTTTGACATTGGGCACTCGAGCTATTAGAGCCGCTGCATTCGTCTGTTGGGCCGCTTGAACCACGCTTGAAAAGCGAGTTCAATCTGTCCATAGGCTTCTCAATCAGATGTTCAAATGATTTTGGTTTTGGCAAAGCCATCGCATTGGGTATTCTTTTGTGAAGGTGGAGGCCATGGCTGCTGTGGTGCAATCGTCGACCCATAGCTGATTGCGTAGAGAAAGCGACAGATTATCAAGCTAGATAGCTCAAGACAATTGCGAGATGTTCCTCCTCCTTTTACTGCATTGTATTGGGGACGTAGTGCATGCTGCAAGAAATAGTGTTGGTTGGCGGTCGGGAAAGTCGCGACTTCCTTTGTCAATCGCCGTCAACGCAAAATTAGACTGTAAAGAACAACTGTAAAGAACAACTGTAAAGAACGACTGTAAGTGAGGTCAAATGAGTGACTGAAAACTGGGAAGGAGTGGATGCCACCGGAGGTACTGCTGCTGCCAACTCAAAAGACTTTGGCAGAGGTTGAAGGGAGGTCGAGCAAACGTTGGAGATTTGCTCGTTCCCCTGAGCGACTTTCATTCTATTGGCCGCTTTTCTTAGTGGCCAGGAGATTGACTATGTCGATCCGCCGTTTTCACGAACCGACATGCAAAGCTTTCGCATGCCTTTTCTGCAAGTACGCTCAGCTTTTGATCCTACAGCTGCTGCTTATCAACAACAACAAGCAATCCAGGCTTTTCAAGCCGAAAAGAATGTCCCCATTGATGCTCAATGGCTAGAATGGGAACTCGAAGGCTAAATTGCTTGGCTGAGATCCCGCTCAGGTACAGCTGAGTCTAGCCATCTCGGGGATAGCCCATCCAGAGCTTCCCGCTTTCCAATTCCAGAGCGTTAGACGATGGTGACGAGACGGTACCAGCAAGAGGTAGTACCCTCCTAAGGGGAACTCCGTGGACCATCGTCACTTACCATCAGAAGAACACATGAGCTGGGTTCAAGACAGTGCATCGCCTATTTTTCAACAACGCGTCCTGTTTCTCGAATGAGTCGCTGCGTTGATTCCGCACCATAGCAGTACCTTCACTCTAAGACATGAATCTCAATATGTCGAAACCAAAGAAGCTCTCTGTCTCCTTATCGTCAAGCTTAGAGGTCGTATTAGACCTCTGGAAGGGCTTTTCGGGAGAGCCTGCCCTGATCCTAAGCAACGAGGAAGTTGATCAAGTTGCTTACTGTTTTCCATTTTCTGTAAGACCCAAGATTGAGGAATACAGTAACGAAGTTGATGGTGGATGCCTCGATCTTGTCGCGCTCTGCAGTTGGGCGCATTGAAAATCACCGAACCTCCAACACCCTTCAGTGGCTCAAGTCGACGCAAAGTCTTTCTGCATTGGGCAGGATACCAAGATTTCGAACCATTGTACGAGTGTACAAGGTATATAGCAGGTGACGACGATTTATTTATTGATTTCGAACAAGTTAGCAGGGAGCTCCTGGAAATCTTTAGGCGACACCTAATTTCTGGACGGCAATATCAGATTGTCTTCTCTGGTCGAACCCTGGAGCTCTGGTGTGATTGCGGAGATACGTACTCCATATGGGGAGCACACAGACTGGAACCTTCGTGCGACCTACATGGCTTGAGTTTTAGTGTCGTGGCTGGAACACCTGTTCCCAAATTCACGATGTCCGTTTCTGCGTCTCCATTCGGATGCAGTGATTGCGGGTACGGCCAGCTCCACATATCTGACTATCACATTACTCGAGCACAACACAGTCACTGTCAACACCCGGCTCGACGATTACCTCGAACTTTGGCTGCAGGACCCTGATTACCGTTGGCAGCATGGGGATCCTCAAGAAGTGTCTAGCATACTCAACAAGACGGCAAAAGGGAGTTGGTCCCAAGATGGCCCGCCCATGGCAAGGCGACAAGCCAGAAGTGTTCCTAATTTTCATCCAGCTCGAGGCCTCGTCGAATTCAAACATAGGACAAACTACACATACAACTTCTACTTCGGCCGTGCGGACTTAGACTTGGATCCCAATCATGATTACAGCGTTATAACGAGACGACAGGGCTGTGCGGCTTGGGACTACGGATCAAAAGCTGAACTCCCAAATCTGCACAGAAGCCCGAGTGACCGATGCAAGCACAGTCCCACCGTCTTTGAGACCGTTAGCGCTGTAGCCTCTACCATCAAAGACATCTTCGAGCGAGAACGTCCCATGCCGTTCTTCATGCTTCCGCTCGAGTTGCGAGACGAAGTGTACGAACATCTGAAGTACGCAAGCTAAGGGAACAGATCCTCCATGCCGGCTAATGACTATGACTGGACATGAAGCTTGCTTCAGAAATGAGATTGTTTGACGGAGATTCCTCGCATGAGGTCTCGGACCGCGCAGGACGGTAAGTTGACGGGCGTTATCTATCAAACAAGTGGCTAATTCCTGATTGTCGCCACTACAGCTTTCAAAGGATATCTCAATACCAGGTCCATTTATCTATGCTTTGTTTCTTAGAGGTATGCTAGGGTTCGAAGGACCCCAACGTACGTTTGATATTGACATCGCAATCATGATCGTCATATAACGATCATCAAATCAACCATAGATTTCTACTATCCCGGACCAATTCATTGAGAAAAAACTCTCTTGAGCGCGCAAAACTTCTCAGATAGGCGCGAGATGACCACCAATGCTAAGCAGTTCACTGAAGAGTCTGGAGTAGCAAACAGGCAAAGCCTCAATGAAGCATTTCTGAAGAGTGTTTCACGGTTCTCGGCAGGGTCTCGTTTGAGGCTCTCAGTGAGTTTTGCTCCGCGGCTATAGGGTGCTTTTGTTGTCTCAATGGAGCGCTTGCCTCTCACCAACTACGCGACAGCCAACGTGCTTCCCAATCGTTTCAGACTCCATGCAAATCTACAACTACAGCATTCACAATGTGGCCGCATAGCGGGAAATATTGCATATTCTGACTGACCCCGGTTTGGTCATCTCGGAAACAAACATACGCGGCCGCGCCTATATTGTAGATCCACGGAAACGCCTACATTGTAGGTCCACGGAAGCAAACACGGCCTGAGTTGTTACGTCCCACAAACCTTCTCACGAGAAAGTCCCTGATACTTGCTCGAAGTGGTAAGTCTTCGGCATGAAGACATCCAACCGCCATGCGAGTGTCATATAAGCTTAGTAGATTCCCACATGGACTTTGCTCTTCGGTTATGCGAGTTTGGCTGCTGGCTGCTATAATCGCTCTTTCGTGTGCTCTCTCCTTGCGCTGTTTTTACACAAAAAAACCTTGTCCTTCGTTACTAGGCTCGTCAACAGGGTGGCAGGCTGCTAGATCCCTGGTAAAGGTCCACGCATCATGCTTGTCTCTGTTCTCCTTGTTTTGGTCGCTACGGCTGCGGGTCAGCCTACACATTCGTTTTCGAAAAGAGCCAGCTATCCTATTGGAGTCGCTACATTTAACAATTATGCCGCTCAGAGTAACACGAATTGTGGACCAAAATCAGGTAGGTCATTTTTCATACCTGGTCATGGACCTTATATCTTCCATCCTCAAAATCCTATCTAGTGCCTATATGCTAATTCGCGCAGGACAGCCTGGAACATATGGAGCTGCCGCTGGCGATATTTCCCCTGATATCTCTGGCGGTATCTGCCCTGGTAGCGTCAATCCGTCGAACTGCAATGGGCAATCTCCAATAATTGCCGCGGCCCCAGAGTGTCCAAGGGGAAACTGCGGGACATGCTACAAGGTGACCAACAACGGCGGAATCGGAGGCACCATAGGTGGTGTAGGAAACTCCATCATCGTTCAGATAATCGATAGCTGCCCTTCGGTAAGCCCAATAAACTATTGCAAGACAGATATGCCTCTGAATCAGAGGTGTGGGGATGCAAACACGAATCAACTGGATATTGATCAGAGCGCTTATATGCCACTCACAGGGCAAGCTTTCGGTAGTGTAAGTGCTCAGCCGTCACAATATATGGAAATTGAACTGACGATGTTTTGCAGGGCCCCAGCTTGAACATAATGATCGAAACTTCCGACTGCTCAGGGAATACGAACGCACCAGCCGCGACCCCCTCGACTCCGGCACAGGTATTGGGTGCAGAGGAAAATGCGGGCGCTAGTGGTAATGCGCCGTTGACCGTCGGTTCAGGTACGAACGGAGGTGCGAGCAATGAGAAAGCAGCACTACACGTTGTAGCGGGCAATCCAGCGGCAGGAGCCTCGTCCTCGACCCAATCGTCAGCAACCCAGACTTCTACCGTTCAGAGCCTACTACCACCACCACCTCCAACCTCAGCAGCTCAGACCTCGTCAGTATCGGTTTCGCTAGCAGCGACTTCTACGGCGCCCGTACCAACATCTTCAGCAAGCTCATCAAGTGTTCCAACCAGTGATGAACCATCAGGACTGGGCATGAATGGTGAGTGCGGCGATGTGACTGAGTAGAAAGATCCAGGCTGAGTGATTTGGCAGAGACAGAATTGATCAAGCTGGTTGGTTTGGAAATAGTGCATGATCTTACATAAGGATTAATATTTACACCGCATCAAGTCTGATTCTGCGATTTCGAGGACCTTGTTCACCCCCACGACGATTTGATGAAGGTCTCTTTCAAGACGTTGGTATCGCCAAGGTAGACTGCCTGGGAGCGCAGTGAAAACCAACAATCCAGGGCAGCTTGCGCTGAGAGGGTTTCCGGGTATACTTCGGGCTACACTGTACCCTAAGCCTTACCGGTTGCCTCAGTCCCTCAGACCTGCCGAGCCACCGCTAAGCCCCTTCGGGTTAGCTCCCGTTCACTAAGCCCCTTCGGGTTAGAAATACTGACTTCGTAGTTAAACGGCGGCAGGTCTAAGCGTAAAACCCTATATTTTTATTAAGTTCGTATTATTTTCGCGGGCCGTTTATATAAATTTTTCCGTTAATTTTTTTCTTTATTAATAATTAACTTTACGACGCGATCGTTATTTAATTATTTTAAAATAAGATTTAAATTAATCGCGCGTTAATACTTCTATATATACTGTTTTAAATATAATTATCTATAATATTATCTATCGTATATATAACGAAATAAATATAGGTTATCTAAAAATCCTTAATTATAACTCGAGTTTCGATTATTATTATAACGATAATTATTTATTATTAATTTTTATTCTTTATTATCGGTAGGTCCCTTTCGTTATAGAACCCTCCACGAAATATATTTAAGATTAAAACTAATATTTATTATAATAATATTATATATAATAGGCGATTTCGCGTCTACGCTTATTATAATAAAGATAAATAATCTATATAAAACTCTAGATCGAGAGTATATAAAAGGTATTACGATATATTACTTCGGAGTCGAGCTTAAAGAGAAGTAGTATAATATTTTAAATATATTATTAAACTAAAGAACGGATTTAATTTTAATTACGAAAACTAGATTTAGTAAAAATATCGTTTTTTAGGTTTTATTATTAATATTTTTATTTATTAAAATAATATTAATTATTATATTTTTAAATACTTTATTAAAAGAGTAATATAAGAAATTAAATTATATATTTAATTACCGACTCTTCGTTCTAAACGGCGATAGTAATAAACCCGTTAATATTATAACGATACACTCCGGTTATTTTACCTACGGTATAATAATTAAATATAATTTATAAATAAATAGTTAATAATAATAATCTTTACGAGTCCTAAAATTATTAATTCGAGTAATTTTAATACCGACGTACTACGGTATACTAGTTTTACGTTACGGTTATATTTATTAATAATCGACGAGCTTTATCTAGTAACCGAGTAGAAAGAGTTTTAATTAATATATTTTAATTTAAATATCCTCTAAAAGTAATTATTATTTAATATTCCTCTTTTAGGAGTCTTTATAACACTTAATATTAAAATATTTAAGATTATATAAAAGCGATATATTTTCTCGGAAGATATTATTATTATAAAGACTCCGCTTAATCGGCTAGAGATATATATTTAAATTAATACTATTTATAATCCTATTAACGGTATATTTAATTTATAGTATATTTTACCGTTATAAATTACTACCGCTTAAGATATTCCGAAGACGATTATTTTTATAGATTCCGTAACCTAGGTTAGGGATATATATTAATTAATATATATATAAATAAGACGATTATCGTATCCGATCGAGGGTACGAAATTAATTATATCTTTTTTCGCGGCGATAACTACTCGAGATAAATAAAATATCGTAATATATTTCGGTCTACTATCTACCTAAGGTTTATCTTTATATATTATTATTATAACCGATACTTATAGGCTAGAGGTTAATAATCTAGATATAAAAAAAATAATTTAATAATTACTCCCTTCGTTTATTTAAAAGATATATTAATATATAGGATACGCGATACGTTATAATTAAGAGTAGATATATTTTACTTTATTATATCTACCCTAGTATATAAGTTTTAAAAGCGGGGCGTCTCTAACGGAGCCAGCTTCGCTCGATAATATAATAATAAGATTTTTATCGGGGCCGAGAAAAGTTTATATAAATTATATAAATATTAACCGACGAGCTCGAATAATACCTAGCCTATACGATCTCCTTAATATACCTAGGAGTAATTATATTCGCGATATCGGCCTCGCCTTTTTTAATAATACGGAATATAATACGCCGAATTATACGAAGTTATTCCTTTATTATTTAGTTTATAATCTAGAATTATAAACGTTTATTATTATTTATACGGAGTTAAATAAATCGGTAGACGAGAATTTATTTAAATATTTATAATATATATTTAAATTTCGAGTTTAGCGATATTAAAAATTAAATAAAAAATTTATTAATTTATATTAATATTTCCCTACGTTCTTAATAATACCTAATAAAATCTTAAGAGATTTAGCGACGTAGGTAGAGAGTATTTACGATAAATAAATTATATATTAATAAATTAATAATATATAGTCTAGCCTCTATCTATATTATATTAAAATATTAGATATTTTAAAGTAGAGACGATAAAAAGAGTTAGATTAAGGTAAAATATTCGATATATAAATAATATATAACGATATTAAAAAAAAGCGGCGGCTAGATCCGTTATTTAATAAGAAATAAATTAAATTTAAAGAATAAAAGAATAACTAGTTTATTAAAGTAAAGTATAAATTAATAGTTAAAAAAGCGCGTACTAAAGGTAAAATCGTAATTAATAAAATAAGAGTTAAACGACTAAATATACCCGTTATAAAGAGTAAATCTCGTATTAAAATTAACGCGGCGGAGAGTTAATTTAATAAATTTTGGAATATAAAGCCGAAGACGACCTAATATAAAAGTAGTAAATATTATATTATTAAGAAATAGTATAATAATAAAAAATTATACTTTATAATCTAGCTCTTATAATAAAACGAGTAAATTAAAAAAGGAATTAATAATATTATAACGATTATATTAATTATTATAAGAGGTATCGGCGAATAAACCGGTAGAACTAACCCTCTTTCGATCTCGTTAATATAAATAATATTTTACGCGATTTTAAAACTAATTAATAAACCCGCGCCGTACGGATTTATTATTAAATTAGTCGATAAATATAGTACTCGGAGGCTTTAAAATAGAAATTAAAATTATAAAACTCTTTAATATAAAATTATATTTAACCTCTAGCCTAGCCGTTAGAGTATCTTTATATTCGTTATCCGCTAATAATATATACTCCTAGGTATACCGTTTATTATATTTTAATATATTTCTATTTAACCGCTTAAACCCGGTATCGAAAAAATTAATAATTAGATTTAAAGAGAATTTATTTTACTCGGTATAACGAATAAACGATTTATAAGCGAGGTTAAGGGCTATATTTTAAATATCCTCGACGGCGCTTTTAACCGGATATATAACCGAGGAGAGTTTTCCGAATATAAACTTTATTATCCTCTTTAGTTTTAGAAAATATAGGTTATTAAAAGCCTAATTCTTAAATAATATATTATTATATTTAGAATAATAGGACCGGTCGTATTAGAATACTTTAAGATTATTATTAAATAATTTAAAAAAATAATCGAGCTCGAAATTTATATCTATTATTCTTTATAAGTTTATAAAATTATTCGTTAATATATATTTTTATAACCTTATTATTACTACCGGTGAATTTATTATATAAAGTATATAGAGTAGGGCCTATATATATTTTAAAGTACTAGTAACGTCGTTTTAAAAAAGAATCGTAATATAGTATAAAGCGTAGCGGAGTAGGTTAATATTAATATATTTAATAACGTATCGTAGGGTTAAATAGATTTCGACGTATATATAGAAATTTTAATAATTTTAAAATTATTAATCGCGAGTAGATAAAGGTTAGGTATATATAACTTTAGAAATCTTTTTTAATACGCGAGGCTAGGTATTAATATTTAAAGTACTTTATACTACGAGCTAGGATACGATATCCTTTATATATTAAAGATTTATAAATTATTATCTTAAGATTCTAATCTACGTTCTTATTATATATATTTAATAATTATAAATAATTAGGTCTTTTAACGTCTAAAAGTCCGTTAATTAAATAATTTTAAAGTAATCCTAATAATCGGCCGCGTATTATAATATAAATAAATCCGTAGAGTTACTAGGGCTCTAATAAATTTTATAGAGTAATTATAATATATTAAAGCGAAGGTACTAGAGACCTAAACCCGGTAGTAATTAATTAAAAATATTAAATAAGAGCTCGGAAATATCGTTATATAAAGTCTTAATAAATTATATACATAACTATATCTTAAGGTTATTATATATTAATCGAAAATTAATATTAAAAATAGAGCTTTTATTATTTAATTTAAATTAATATTTAAATATATTCTTTAATATATAAATATTATTAACCGTCGTACTTTTATCTTTAAATACTAGTATTATTAAGAAGTATCTTATCGTTACCGAGTTTAATTTCTTTAGGACCGGTATCGCTTTTATTTATAAAGACTTTATATTACCTAAATAAAGTATATATACCGCCGAGATTACCGACTCGATATAATATAGCCGAATCTAGAACTTTGGTTCGTTAATATATCTTTATTAATATTAAGGCGTAAAAGGAAAAGTAATAAAATTAAAAATAAAGAACGTATCTTTATATTTATATTAATAAATATTAACTAGCGAGCGATTATCTCGGTTAATAATAATATAATTATTAGGTATTATATATCCTACCGAAGGGCCTCTTTATAGAAGAGACGCCCTTCTAAAATTAATATAGTAATAATTAATCGGAATTCTCGGTAGTTATTTATTCTTTCTCTACGCCTTCTTTCTATATATTTAAAATTATTATAAATTAAAATAATACTCGCGGCCTACCCTATTATTTAAATTTTTACTTCGGCGTTTTTTCTTAGGGTTACTATACGTCGCTATAGTATTAAATATAAAATAATTAAACTAAACTAGTATAAAGTATCGAGAACTCGTTATTATACCCCTCTTTAATATAAATAAAGCCTTAAAATCGTCTAAAAATTAATCGATCTATAAGGTCGTATTAAGTAATAGAGTATTAATAATATAAAAACGACGGGTTATTAAGTAATAGGATTTATTAATAATAACGATAAATTATTTAGTTTATTCTTATAGTAAACTCGGTAGAAGATATTAAACCATTACGGGGCCAGTCGTAATATAATTAGAATAATATCTTTAAATAATTATAAGATACCGCCCTTAAGCCCTTTTACGGGTAAATAAAAAGTATTAAATATTCTATACTCCTTTAGGATCTTAATTTCTCGTTAAAATATATTAATAATTAACTAACTTTACCTCTTAACTAGCGAGTCGCGCCGTTTAGATATTAATTACTTTTCGAATTAAGAATCGCTAGGTAACTTATTATAAACGAAATCGAAAAATTACTTTTACGCTAAACGGAAAATATAAATTTTATATAGTTTATAAAGCGCTTTTAAAAATCTCTTTATATCCTATTATATATCGGCTATTATTATTAATATATTAATAATCTTTTCGTTTTTTATTCACCGTCGACGACGTTTTTTATTATTTACTACCGTCTCTTCCGATAAATTATTACTACCGGTAGAGGTAGGGGTAAAGGCGGAGGAAAAATTCGGGAAGGAAGAGATAAAGATTAATTTACTCGAGGTTATATAAAAGCGGAGGTTTAGGGTAAAGGTACGGCGCGCTCGCTTAAACGGGCGGTTTACGATCTTTATATATAACGGAGATAAACGAGGAGGCGATATTAAAGAGCTAGATAATAAATTAATAAATAATAATATAGTTTTTATTTTAATATAATTTATAACGCGGATTATTAATATTAAGAATTAATATTAATAGTTAATATAGGATTATTATAATTAAGATTAAAATAACGGAGTTAAGCGAAACCGCGCCGCGCGGTTTTACTTTATAATTAATAATATCCTACGCTATTTATATAATTTAATACTAGCGCCCTTTAATCTTATTATCCGCCTACCGAAAAAAACTACTTTTATTATAAAACTTTTTCTCCGTTTATTTTACCCTATTTTATATTATTTCAAATAATTTTAATACCTCTAAATAGTATCTTTAAATAACTTTCTATACGCGTACTCGGTTAGTTTTTAATAATAAATTAATATAACCTTAAACGATTAGGTCCTCCTAAATTATTTTATATATTAATATTTAATTAATAGGTAATATTAAAACGAGTTAGGTACTAACTAAAAATTAATAAAAAATTAAATTAAATTTATTCGGTAACCCCGATAATATAGGATTTACCGCCGTCTACTTTAAGTAAATAAAGGTAAGATTTAATTATTTATCGGACTCTTTATTATTTAAGGTCTCGTTATTTTCTTTTACCTCTACGAATTATAAAAAGATAATTCTTTAAAGGGTAATATCTAGGCGGCCTAATATTAAATTATATAATATTTTAGGCCGAGTAATCTTTATATCCCTACGCGTATATAATACCGGAACGAATTAATTATAATTAACCGTATTTACTAACTTTTAGATTTTATTTATTTTATATATATAACCGTTTATTACCTTTCCCCGCCCCTTCACCCTCTTTTATTATTCGGTTATATTTTTATAAAAACCTAGAATAATCTTTATATAATTATTAATAGTTTTATTATTAAAAGATATTAATTTTTATATAATATTAACTTTATACCTATAAGCGAGATATTTAAATATATTTATATCGATATATTAAAAAAAGATCGAGTCTCTAGGCCGAGTATATTTAATATAATAAAAATATAAAACTAATCGGTAATTATAATTAAGTCGTAGATATATATATAAAGCCTAGTATATCGGATTTATACTTCGGATTAGTATGGGGATCCCTAGAGGGAATACTAGGGTAGGGTAAAATAGGGTAGGGTATAGAGTAGGGATCGCGGTTCGATCTCTACCTTAAATTAAAGTAGAGTAGGGTAGGGATTTACCGAGGGATCTTTAATAATAAATATATAATTAATTAACTTTAGGAATATACTCGATATAATAGGATTTTAGAAGATAATTTATAATAAGAAGACTTTAATATATATTAGATAATAATATTTCTATTTATTTAAATTTTATAAATATTCTTTTTTAATCCTAACTAAGAAACTAGGCCCGTAGGTCGTTAATTATTATAAATACTCTTTTTTACTCTAACCGAATAATTAGGTAGATTAGATTTAAATTCTTTATTATCTTTATTATATTTATCGACCTCTAAACCGATCTTTATACGATTACTCTTTTTCCGAGCTAGGTTTTAAATATCGATTATAAAGTTATATTATTAATACGAACGTTTCTTCTATATTTCTAACGGCTAGAGATTAATTATTAATATAATTATTATAATTATAATCTTAACTAAAATTTATATAGGTAGGCTCGTCTTCGTTATTATTATTAAATACTTCCTATTTATCGTTATATTATCGTTTTTCCTTTAAGTTTTTTTTACGAATAATTTCTTCCTATTCTATATCTTCCTAGGAAAGATTATTAATTTAATCGTTAAATAAATAAAATAAGATATCTTAAGGTCGGTCTTTCTTTATTCTTTTATCATATTTATATAAAATAATTATAGTTTAGAAAGTTACTAGTATTTATAGTTTCTGAATATTATATAACCTCGCAGCGATAGAGAATAAACGCTCTATATTAATATTTATAATCGGTACGATTAATATATTACGAGTAATTATATTAAGAATTAGAAACCGAGGGGTAAGTTATTTTTATAGTATTAGAATATTTTATTCCGTAGATTAATTAGAGAACGGTATTAAAGAGATTAATAGAATTAATTATTAGAAAGATTATTAGAATTTACTAGTATTTTTATACTTTTAGAACTCGTTATTTTTTTCTTCTTTATTACTAGAATCTGCGTCTAGTATTTAGGTAAATTTATCGTTTAGATCGCGTTTATAATTTCGTACGAAATTAAATAACCTACTCGAAGTTAATATATTCGTTTAGTATTCTTTATACTCTGCCTCGAAAGCGGATTAATAAATTAATAATTATAACGGTTATTTAATATTAGTCTTTTACTCCGAGGTCTCGAATATTTTCCTATTTTTTATAAAGTTTAATAAGGCCGCTTTATTATAGAAATACCCTAAACTACCTTTAATTTTAGTATAATATTAATTTAATTTTTCGGTCGCTTAATATAATATAATCTTTATTTTAGACTTTTACGGTACTCGTTTTAAACGGAGTTACTTTATAATCTTTTCTAGATAATTAAAGAGTTTATTATAAATTATAAAAGTACGGTGGCTAGTAATAGTCTTCGTTATACTAATAACGCTCGTTATTTTCGCGAACTCTCTTATAATATTAATTAGGTAAGTAATATAACTTTATTCTTTTATTTTTAATTTAAGGTAAGAAATCTCAGCCTATATAAAATAGTTTTTAATATTATAGCGTAGTTTAAATACGCGGATTATTATATAATATATCGAATCTTATCGTGTTTTAATATCTTAAATAAACTTTACTAGCCTTAGTTTAATAAATTTATTAATTTTATTTAATATACTTTTCCCTATAATATCGAGTCTCTTTTATTAAATATCTCGGAACTAGGTTCTACGCTGGTTATTTATATTAATAAATACCGTAGTTTTCCGTATCTAATAAGGTTAGATTATTATAAAGATTATTAAAATTCTCGTACCTTGGCTAGTATTAATAGTAAACTCTTTTACGCGTTAGTTTAGAAATCGCGAGAGTTTTATTATTTATCCTAACCCCTTTAAAATTATTCGTTCGTAAATAAAAGGTGAATCGTATTTAATAATATCTTAACGGTAAATTAAATTATATATATAAAATACGATATATATTTAAACGATTATTTAATAGATATCCGTTTAACCTTTTTGTTCCTTTATATAAATATAAGAATAGTACTATCGAATATTATTTATATATTACTAGTATTATCGTTTATAATAATATAAATCCGATACTCGATCCCGTATTTACGGACGATCTTAGTTAAAACGTCCGTTAGTTTTTTACCGGTATATTTCCCTTTAATATATTTAAAATTAATAATAATTTTATAATATTTCTACTCGGCGTTAATAAAGTAGGTAATAATAACTATATATAAAGATATATCGTAGGGTAATTATTTATCTAAAATAAAAAATACCTTTAATTTATCGTCGGGTAAAGTATTAAATAACTTTTTTTTAATTTTCTCGAATCGTTATAAGAGTTTATTTTTAATTATTAAAAAACTCGGTAATATAGTAGTAGAGTTTAAATAAAGAAACGGATATTAAACTAGGATATTATTAAAAGAGTTATATAATATTCTTATTATAGTAATTATTTATAGGAAAACCTCTTTAAAGTTTAATTATTAAAGTATAAGACTATTAATCGTAGTTTTAATACTTTTAATTTAGCGGCGCTATATTCGAATTAATTAAAGAATTCTAATAATTATTATAATAATCTAAACTTTTACCTACGTAGGGATAATTTCTTTAAATATTAATTATATTATATTATATATACTCGCCGAGTTTTTATAACTTTTCTTTTTTATATAATCTCTCCCTAACCTAGTACCTTAATTCATATAAAGATAAGTTAATATATCGTTATATCGTAGATAGATTATTAATAGTTTTCCGGAGCCTACGATTACTCCTTCTTCGAAAAACGTTTATATTATAAACTTTTAGGATTATATCTTACTAAAATTAATTTTCTTATACTATTTCTTATTATCGGGATATTTATATTATATAGTTTACTTCTATTAGTCTAAAAATATATTCTTTTTAATATTAGAGAAGATATAATATCTATATCGCTTTTCTTTTATTATAATATTAAGAGGTTATTTAAAATAATAATTTATAAAGTTTCTAATATTATAAAAAGATTTATTATCGAAGATACTATTTAAACGATCTTTACCTAGTTAGTTTAATATAAGTTCTAAAGAAAATAATAAGAAATTTAATTAGTATTATATAGTAAATAATTAATTATTAGAAAAATTATTAGAATTAATATTTAATATTTTTATATATTTATATATTTATACTTTACCCTTTACCGATATCGAATCGATATATTCTTAAAAATAGGCGGTAGGATAATCGTAGGAGAATATTAATATTAAAATATATTAATAAATAAAATTAATCTCGTAACGAATATCGAAAAAATTTATACTTTAAAGTTTAAAGTATATTAAGGGTTTACCTAATATAATATAATTTAATTAAATTATATCTTTAATAAAACCTATTTATAATTTAAATCTAAAGTTAAATTTAACTCGGACGATTATATATTCGAGCGGCGAGCGGCGAGATTATTTATTAAAATACTCTAGGTTTAATCTTAACTCGGACGATTATATATCCGAGCGGCGAGATTATCTACTAAAATATTATATTTATTATTATTATTATTCTCTACTCTTTCCTTATATTACTTAATAATCCTATATATATTATTATCTTTTAGAAGGTTTACTATCGAAAAGAATAAAAATACTTTAAAGAATAAAGGCCTAAAAGGCGCCTAGGAAGGTATTTAATATTTAGGACCTAATTTTAAAAAATCCTAAATATTATAAATTCAAGTATAGTAGTAAATTATTTTTTAATTAATAATAAGTCGAAGTCTTTAATTAATAAAAAATAATAATAACTTTAAGGTAAATTAAGAAGTACTAGAAATTAATTAAACTTTTACTTCCGAAGTTTATTTTTTATTAAGTAGTTAAAGAGTTTTATATAAATATCGGGTTTTCTAAACGTATTTAATCCGTTATAATAATTACTCTTTAAGAGGCGGTAGAAGTTTATTTAATATTAAAATTTAAATATAAAGTTATAATATATTATTCTATAAATTATTACTAATATTATTTAGTTCTTTAATTAATAGTTTATTATTATAAATATATAACGGTACTTCCGAAGGATTTCAAATTTCTACGCGATTTTAGATATAAGAATATATTTTAATTTATTTATATTTAATAATAAATATATTTATAATAATTATTCTAATAATTACGAAGGGAGACTAGTTAATATTAAAGTATATAATCATATTAAGAAATTAGAAATTAGGCGCTAGGAAATTCGATAACTCCTTATCGAATATATATAAATATATTAACGACGGCGTAATATACTTTTAATTAAAAAGTAACTTTATATTAAATCTCTTAAAAATTAAAATAAACGCCTCTTTAATATTTCTAGAGTCTTTATCCGGGATTTAGTCGTAATAAGATAAATTATACCCCTCCTACTACTAAATAAATCTTAATAAAGAAGTTTACTCGTCCTCCTCCTCTACCTAAAAATAAAAAGTTATATTTCGTTATATAGCGATCTCTTCCTTCGTAAAATATTAATACGGTTTTATTTATAAAATTAATAAACCTTAATAATAGTTAGCTAGCCTAATTATTAGAATAATTATTAGAAATTTATACCGTATTTTAATTAAGGTAATTATATTAAGCGAAAATAATATACTTATATATCCTTAGGTCGTAACGCTTAAGATAATTAATCTTACGAAATAAATTTTAAATAAATTTATATTATATAACCCGCCTAAAGCGGAATTCGTTAATTTTAATAATATATATTATTATATCCACCCTTTTCTAGGCTTCTTGGATTAATATATATTAATTAATAATTAATAATAACCCTTCGGTCTCCTTATCTACGATTTATTAAAATATAATCTAGGCTAGGTCTAGAATAAATTATTATTAATATAATTCTTTAATAATTAGAATTTAAATATTATTTTAATATATCTCTAACTCGTTTAGATCCTCCTATACGATATTACTATTATTTTAAATTAATATATCTTAACCTCGTAAGGTTATATTAGTTTTCTCTACGAAATATATAATACTATTAGTTTAGGTAGTTTTAATCGGAAAATAGTTATTATAATAATTATTAAAATAATAAATAACCTAGATTATACCTTTTTAAAAGAATCTCTTACTTCGTTTAAATTAAAATAATAATTTAATAAGCCTTTAATACTTTTTAGAACTCTTTAATAATACGGAGTTTCTTTTATATTATTAATACCGTAATTATATTATTTCTTTAATAATCTATATATTATTTTTCGAATAATAAGGTTTAGGTAAAACGAGTCTTTACTTTTATTATCGATATATTAATCGAGTATTTCTTTAATTATTTCCTAGGTTTTTAGGGTCCCTTCGGTCGTCTTTATAATTAACGAGGTATAATAATTAGATTATCGATATTATTATCGTTATTAATACTAAATTTATATTATTTAATAATAATTTCCGTATTATATAAGAAATTCGTTAAGTTATATAGTATCTACTCGGCTTTAATCTCGGGGTCTTTTTTAACTAAGAAATAAAAATTATAAATATCTTTTTAATAATTTATTACCGAATAGATTTACTACGCGGTTAATCTACGAAAGGATTAATTCGTTTCGGTATAATAAGAATTCTAATTTCTTAATATATATAAAGTTAATATAGACTAACGGCGAGAATAACGCGCTTTAGTTATTAAATAATAAATATTAAAAAAGATTAAGATATATTTTATGAAATAATTATTAACTATAAATTAAATAATAAAAGTAAAGAGAAGATCGCCGAAGATTTCGTTAATACTAAAAATTTAACTACGGGAAGTAGGACGCTATATTTAAAAGAATACTCGCTCCCGTATTTAACGTAGACCTTAAAACCTATTAAAAATCTTATTTAATTATACGATTATTAGAAAGATTATTATAATTAATTTATAATAATAATTAATAAAATACCCGAGTATCTTACTCTTTACGTTAGATTGAATTATACCTAATTCGTAATATTCTAAATTTATTAAAATAGAATAAATAAATAGAATAAATAGAATAAATAAAGTAGATAATAATAATTATACTCTTATATAATTTAGGTGAATTCTATCGTTTATAAAATAATAATTATCGATATTAATAACTTTAACCTCGTAATTATTACTATTATTATTAGTTTTACTATCGTTATTAGTTTCTTCGTCGTTTTAAGTTATTATAAATACCGTTTCTTAATTAACTAAAACACCGCTTCTTAAGTAATTAAATATAGCGCGTATTAATAAAGGTAGAACTAGATTTATATTTAAAATTAAAAATATTACGGGGGGGAAGGCCCCTAGAAAACTATTAATAGTTAAAGCGAGGAAAACTATTCTTAGTACCTTAACTCTACGTAATATAACTAGATAAACGCGTAAATATAAAGTATAAAAAAAGAGTAATAAATTAAATTCTAATAATTATTATAATAATTAAGATTAATTTAAATAATTTAGCCGTCGCTCTACGCGAAATTAAATATTATTAGAAAACTACCGAATTACTTATTCCTAAACTCCCTTTCTAACGGTTTATATATAAAGTAATATTCTCGGCCACGTCGGAGTCGTTAAATATATACTAATAATCGTCTATAATTATAACTATATAAGAAGTAATTAAAGCGATATTAATAATATTATTTAAAAGTAAATTCTATCCTAATCTTTCGTTATTTATATTAATAATATAAGATATTAACCTCTACGTAATCTACGCTAAACGTGTAACTATTTAAAATAAAAATATTTAATTAACGTAGATAATTAGGGGCTATAAATTCATTCTATAAAAAGATATAAATTAATATTAATATTTCTAATACTTAATATCGTAACCTTACTCTATATTAATCCGAAGCGTAATCGGATCTTACCGGATAATTTATTATATTAATAAATAAAATATTATCCGTAGTTACTTTTTATTAGGTTATTTATTCCGCTCTATTTAATAATAAAGATATATATCGAACTCCTTCGTTATAATATCTTTAATTTTAATCTTAGAGTTACCCTCTAAATTTACCCCCGTTTATAATTAATTAAATATACTTTTAATAATAATATTACCCGTTTTTTTCTAGGTATCCTATACTTCTAGCCCTCTTATTTTACGAACGATAAACCGCGATATTTAATTAATTAAGAATACTTTGATACTCGCTTTAATCGTTCGGTATTTATAAACCTTATATTTATTATTATCTATTTATAGTCGGGCTATTATCCGTTATTAATTTTTAATAACTATACTAATTTTAAAAGTATTTATATTACTTCGATAACGCTAATATTTAATTAATTATAAATAGATACTCTCTTCGTTTAATAATTTAATTTATAGGCCGAAATATCTAGCTATAACGTATAAATATATATAATAAATATATCGTAAATCGGACCCAGTTTTTATAAATACTCGGAGGGTACCGATTTAACTAGCCTCGCTATTTATATTAATAACTTTTAAATTTTTCTTTATTATTTATTTAAGGGAATTAGCCGATAGGCCTATATAATTATAACCGAAATATTTAACCCGATTATTTATTTCTTAATTCTTATCGCCGTTATCGTCGTCGTTATTATCGTCCTTATTAAAGTTACCGCTCGAAGATATTATATCTTTATTCTCCGAGGTATTATTTAAATCGTTATTATTAACCTTATAATCCACCGACTCGGGTTTAGTCTCTTTATTATTAACGACTCGACAGTTATATCTTTTATATTTTCCTCGTAATAAAGGTCCCTCGCTATTATTTATCCTTAACCTTATTAAATACTTTCGATTAATTTTTAGTTTTATTAATTACTTATCCGTTAGGCCCGACTTAATTAAAAGAGTATAAATATTAGTTTTATTTAAATTACTTAACGTCTATTAATCTTTCGGGATACTTTTACGCGTAGATCCTCGTCTATAATTATTCCGTTTTAAATAATTAACCGTTAACTAAATAATTATAGAATAAATGTCGTTATAGATAAATTTCTTAGCGATTTAATTTACGTGGCCGAGGTAATTTTTCTTTATAATATCGAATTATTAATTTTATACTACGGTCCCCTATATATTTTATATACCTTTAACGTATTTCTTTTTTCGTTTATAATTAATTATCGCCCGTTTTTATATATCCTATAAAATTATCGAGTCTAGCGCTTTATATACTTTTTATTTACTCGCGAATCTTACCGTTTAAAGTTTATCGTTTATTAATATACTTTATACCTCGGTAATAATCTCGTTAGCGATCTCTGTACTATTAACGAACTTTTCTAATATATCCTAGATTAAATCGATTTATACCTTTAATTCTCCGGTTTAATATATCGTTTTATTAGTCTTCTAGTATATATCTACTAGTAATTTATTCGTCGCTTTAATTATAAATACGAGGATCGAGGCTTTAGCGACCGTTAAGGAAGGAGAATCTTTATAAAATACTAACGAGGATAATATAATAAATAGTTAAGTAATAAATCGATAAAAAATAAAGAGAGGTAAGGAGCTTTAACGAATAAAAGTAATAAAGATTTAAATAAAATTAATAAATAAAGTAAATTATTATATTACCGACGATAATAATAATAGGGTTAATACGGTAAATATTAATAATAATACTAGTAATAATAATCGTTAATAAATCTTACGTACTAAATCTTAATACACGAAGTTATTACTCTAGAAGATTATTTTGAAATTTAAATATTTTTGGCTAGGAGGTAAAGTTTAAATAAATATTTAATATTAGTTAATATACGAAGTTAGTACTCTAGAAGATTATTTTGAAATTTAAATATTTTTGGCTAGGAGGTAAAGTTTAAATAAATATTTAATATTAATTAATATACGAAGTTAGTACTCTAGAAGATTATTTTAAAATTTAAATAGTTTTGGCTAGGAGGTAAAGCTTAAATAAATATTCAATATTAATTAATATACGAAGTCATTACTCTAGAAGATTATTTTGAAATTTGAATATTTTTGGCTAGGAGGTAAAACTCAAATAAATATTTAATACTAGATAATAATGTTTTAATTTAATCTCTTTATTTAATACTAGTAATAGTTAAATCTTAGACGTTTTTAAACTAAATAAAAACTTAAAATTTACTTTCGAATAATAAAAATTTACTTTTAAGTAATATAATTATTAATAATAATATTTAGGCGCCTCTAGCCCCGCCTAAAAATCTTTAAACTTTAAAATTATTTTTTAAATTAACTCTTATTTTAATTTTTACTTCTTCTTTATTCTTTTTAAATTAATTTTCTTAATCTCTTTATCTAATCTTTATACTTTAATATTAATTATAATAAGGGATAATAATATTTATAATTTAATATTAATTATAGAGATTAACGATCTCTTAAATAATATAGTTTACTTTAACGATAATAATAACGAAGGGGATTTATTAAATAAATCGTCCTCCGATAATATAAATATAAAGATAACCTTAGGCGAGATACTTAAGGACGGAACTTTAATAAATCCTATTTATTAACTTCTACCGTTTATTATATTAATATTATAACTAGAATTACTTTACGGAGGATTATAAACTAGCCTTCGAAGATAATAATATTAAACCGAAGTATAAAGGGCCTACCCCGAAGTTAGGTATAAAATATAAATTAAATAAAAATAACGCGTTAATCCCGAAAGTTAAACCGGCGGTATTTAAGGCTTAAAAAGCTAAAAAGGAATAGTCGATTTATAATAAAAAAGAGAAGGAAAAGGTAGATAAAAACGATAACGACGATATATTAATTAATAACGACGCTATATTAATCGATAACGATATTAATTATAATTATAAGAATATAAAAGACTAATCTAATAATAAGGAGACACCTATTAAATATAAATAAAAAATACTTATTAAATCTAGAAAGAATAAGGTTATAGGGTTTATTAAAGAAATACCTATAAAGTAAAGAAAGAAAAGAATAAACCCTAGGATTAAGAAAGACGAGGACTTTAATAGATTTATAAAAAAGAAGCGCGATATTAAAGCCGCTAAGCCTCTAACTTAAAGAATAATAATATATAATACTATTTATTACGATCTTTATAATTTAACTAGAAAGAATATTAATAAACCCGCCGAGCGCTTATATATAATCTTTATAACCTATAATTACTTTACTTTATTTATAAATTTAGGAATTTTAAGAATCGACTAGATCCCTAAATCTAATATCCGTTTAAATAATTAAATTATTTTATTTATAATTAATTAATACCCGGCTAGAATCTTTATAAATTAATTAAGCGAATTTAATCTAGCCGGAATAATATATAGTTTAAAATACTTTTTAATTATACCGCTAAGTAATAAAAAGCGGTAAAGAATATAAATATCGACGGGAATATATTAATAACGGGGGAGGAGGGATAATATTATATATAAACGAAGGGCCTATATATATTAAATAGATAAAAGGTATTTAATATTAATCTATATTTTAAATATCCGGTTAAAAAGAAGATCCGTTACTAGAAATTAATATAAAAACGATTTTATAAAATATATATTTAGCTCGTATTTAAATACCTTAAGGACCTAACTTTCTCAACTCTATTATTATATATTAAATTATTACTATTTATAGAGGGGGCCGCCTAGGAACCCTCCTCTTTAATCGCGAATAATATTATATAAACCGAGATTAATAAGGTAATAATAATAATCTAGTAAAGTATTTTTAAATATAATTACGATAATTTTTAATAATAGTTAGAAAACTAGTAAATCCGCGCGGTATAGTTTTACCGCGTCGTTTATAATAATCCTCTAGATAGTAATATTAAATCTACGAATAATTATAATAAAGCTGAAATTTCGAATTTACTATTAAAGTTCAAGATTATAAATATATTAACTCTATTTTTTATAATTATAAATATATTAATATTAACGTCCTAGACTTTTAGATAATAATAATAATAAAAGTTTACGTATAGTAATAATAAGGTTACGATTATAATAATAGTAAATCCGAAATCTTAATATTAAATAACTAAAGCTTTAATTTTAAATAATTAAACTCTTAAATTTAAATAACTTTAAACTCGACCCTAAAATATATTTATTATTAATTATTCTTAAAGATTTAATATTAAAAGGCTAGCCCCCCGTTTAAAACTTTTAAACTTTTAAAATTATTTCTTAGATTAAAGTTTAGTTTTAATAAAATTTTAGATAATTCTTTTTAATTTTTAATCCTCTTTCGATTATTAATCCCCTTTTAATTATTAATCCCCTTTCGATTATTAATTTATAATATCGGAATTATTATTTAAATCGTTAATACCCTCTCTTCCTAACACTTATTATAATATAATATATATATTAATTAATTCATCTTATATTTAAAACCTATCGGACTACTACTATATTATAATAATATTCGAAATACTTTTAAAAGAGACTCGTAATTAGATTTACGGGTATTATTTTATTTACGCCGAAGAAATTATCTCTTATTTAATAAAGAACGAGAGGTTAATATTTAAAAAAGACTTTTATAAACTAATAAAATATAGTATAAATAAAGATTATAATATCCCGATCGGAGACCCCGAAACGCTCGGGGGGGTTATTTATATAGCGGATTAATTATATATTACCCTACTCGGCGTTAATAAAGTTATTTATAAAGATATAACGAGTATACTTCGGATTAGCGTAGGGTAGGGTAGAGATCGAGGTATAATCCCTACCCTAATTTAATGTAGGGATCTATTAGTGTAGAGCCTAAAGTAAAGTAGAGTAAAATAAAGATTTATTAAGGGATCCCTACTACGCTAAGACGGATTTCTAATAATTATTATAATAACCGTTTTAGTAATAAAGTTATAGAATAAAAATAAAAGAATATTCTATTCTTCGACGGTAATAGAAGTTATTAAGAGATAAAATAATACGAAAGTTATATTTATTTTTTATTCCCTTCCTTATTATACCCTACTCCTATTAGGTATTACGATATTAAGTATTAGAAATATTAATATTAATTTATATTTTTTTATAAAATGAATTTACAGCCCCTAATTATCTGTGTTAATTAAATATCTTTATTTTAAATAATTATACATTTAACGTAGATTACGCAGAGGTTAATATCTTATATTATTAATATAAATAACGAAAAATTAAGATAGAATTTACTTTTAAATAATATTACTAATATCGCTTTAACTGTTTTTTATATAATTATAATTATAGATAATTACTAGTATATATTTAATAACTCCGACGTAGCCGAGAATATTATTTTATATATAAGCCGTTGGAAAGGGAGTTTAGGAATAAGTAATTCGGTAGTTTTCTAATAATATTTGATTTCGTATAGAGTAACGGCTAAATTATTTAGATTAATCTTAATTATTATAATAATTATTAGAATTTAATTTACTACCCTTTTTTTATACTTTATATTTACGCGTTTATTTAATTATACTACGTAGAGTTAAGATATTAAGAATAGTCTTCCTCGCTTTAATTATTAATAATTTTCTAGGGGCCTTCCCCCCCGTAATATTTCTAATTTTAAATATAAGTTTAGTTCTACCTTTATTAATACGCGCTATATTTAATTATTTAAGAAACGGTATTTTAGTTAATTAAGAAATAATATTTATAATAACCTAAAACGACGAAGAAATTAATAACGATAATGAAATTAGTAATAATAGTGATAATTACGAGGTTAAAGTTACTAGTATCGATAATTATTATTTTATAAACGATAAAATTTATCTAAATTATATAAGAGTATAATTATTATTATCTACTTTATTTATTTTATTTAAAATATTTATCTATTTTATCTTAATAAATTTAGAATATTACGAATTAGGTATAATTTAATCTAGCGTAAAAAGTAAGATACTCGGGTACTTTATTAACTATTATTATAAATTAATTATAATAATCTTTTTAATAGTCGTATAATTAAATAAGATTTTTAATAGGTTTTAGGGTCTACGCTAAATACGGGAGCGAGTATTTTTTTAAATATAACGTCTTATTTCCCGTAATTAAATCTTTAGCGTTAACGAAGTCTTCGGCGATTTTCCCTTTACTTTTATTATTTAGTTTATAATTAATAATTATTTCGTAAAGTATACCTTAGTCTTCTTTAATATTTATTATTTAATAATTAAAGCGCGTTATTCTCGCCGTTAATTTATATTAACTTTATATATATTAAAAAATTAGAATTTTTATTATACCGAAACGAATTAATCCTTTCGTAGATTAACCGCGTAGTAAGTTTATTCGGTAATAAATTATTAGAAAGATATTTATAATTCCCGTTTCCTAGTTAAAAAAGACCCCGAGATTAAAACCGAGTAAATATTATATAACTTAACGAATTTCCTATATAATACGGAAATTATCGTTAGATAGTATAGATTTAGTATTAATAACGATAATAATATTAATAATCTAGTTATTATATTTTATTAATTATAAGGACGACCGAAGGGACCTTAAGGACCTAAGAAATAACTAAAGAAATACTCGATTAATATATTAATAATAAAAGTAAAGACTCGTTTTATTTAAACTTTATTATTCGAAAAGTAATACGTAGACTATTAAAGAAATAATATAACTACGGTATTAATAATATAAAAGAAACTCCGTATTATTAAGGAGTTCTAAAAAGTATTAAAGACCTATTAAATTATTATTTTAATTTAAGTAAAATAGGAGATTCTTTTAAAAAAGTATAATCTAGGTTATTTATTATTCTAATAATTATTATAATAATTATTTTCCGATTAGAACTACTTAAGTTAATAATATTATATATTTCGTAAAGAAAACTAGTATAACCTTACGAGGTTAAGATATATTAATTTAAGATAACGGTAATATTATATAAAAGGATCTAAACGAGTTAAAGGTATATTAAAATAATATTTAAATTCTAATTATTAAGAGATTATATTAATAATAACCTATTCTAGACCTAGCCTAGACTATATTTTAATAAATCGTAGATAAGGAGACCGAAGGGTTATTATTAATTATTAATTAATATATATTAATCTAGGAAGCCTAGAAAAGGGTGGATATAATAACGTATATTATTAAAATTAACGAATTCCGCTTTAGGCGGGTTATATAGCGTAAGTCTATTTAAAGTCTATTTCGTAAAATTAATTATCTTAAGTATTACGACCTAGGGATATATAAATATACTACTTTTACCTAATATAATTATCTTAATTAAAATACGGTATAAATTTCTAATAATTATTCTAATAATTAGGCTAGCTAACTATTATTAAGATTTACTAGTTTTATAAATAAAACCGTATTAATATTTTACGAAGGAAGAGATCGTTATATAACGGAATATAACTTCTTACTTTTAGATAAAGGAGGAGGACGAGTAAACTTCTTTACCGGGACCTATTTAATAGTAGGAGAGATATAATTTATCTTATTATAATTAAATCCCGAATAAAGATTTTAAAAATATTAAAGAGGCGTTTATTTTAATTTTTAAAAAGTTTAATATAAAGTTATTTTTTAATTAAAAGTATATTATACCGTCGTTAATATATTTATATATATTCGACGAGGAGCTATCGAATTTCCTAGCGCCTAATTTCTAGTTTCTTAATATAATTATATATTTCGATATTAACTAGTCTCCCTTCGTAATTATTAGAATAATTATTATAAATATATTTATTATTAGATATAAATAAATTAAAATATATTCTTATATCTAAAATCGCGTAGAAATTTAAAATCCTTCGGAAGTATTATTATATATTTATAATAATAAACTACTAGCTAAAGAACTAGATAATATTAATAATAATTTATAAAATAATATATTATAATTTTATATTTAAACTTTAATATTAAATAAGTTTCTACCGCCTTTTAAAGAGTAGTTATTATAACGGATTAAATATATCTAGAAAACCCGATATTTATATAAAACTCTTTAACTACTCGATAGAAAGTAAACTTCAGAAATAAAAATTCGGTCGATTTTTAATACTTCTTAATTTACCTTAAAGTTATTACTATTTTTTATTAATTAAAGGCTTCGACTTATTATTAATTAAAAAATAATTTATTATTACGTTTAAATTTACGATATTTAGGATTTTTTAAAATTAGGTTTTAAGTATTAAGTACCTTCCTAGGCGCCTTTTAAACCTTTATTCTTTAAAATATTTTTATTCTTTTCGATAATAAACCTTCTAAAAGATAATAATATACGTAGGATTATTAAATAATATAAGGAAAGAGTAAAGAATAATAATAATAATAAATATAATATTTTAGTAGATAATCTCGTTACTTGGATATATAATCGTCCGAGTTAAGATTAAATCTAGAGTATTTTAATAAATAATCTCGTTACTCGCCGCTCGGATATATAATCGTCCGAGTTAAATTTAACCCTAGATTTAAATTATAGGTAAGTTTTATTAAAGGCGTAATTTAATTAAATTATATTATATTAAATAAATCTTTAATATACTCTAAACTTTAGAGTATAAACCTTTTCGATATTCGTTACGAGATTAATTTTATTTATTAATACGTTTTAATATTAATATTCTCCTACGATTATCCTACCGCCTATTTTTAAAAATATATCGATTCGATATCGGTAAAGGGTAAAGTATAAGTATATAAATATATAGAAATATTAGATCTTAATTCTAATAATCTTTCTAATAATTAATTATTTATTATATAATATTAGTTAAACTCTTTATTACTTTCTTTAAAACCTATATTAAACTAACTAGATAGAGATTATTTAAATAGTATCTTCGATAATAAATTTTCTTATAGTATTAGAAGTTCTATAAATTATTACTTTAAATAACCTCTTAATATTATAATAAAAGAAAAGCGATATAGATATTATATCTTCTTTAACGTTAAGAAGGATATATTCTTAAACTAGTAGAAATAAACTATATAATATAAATATCCCGATAATAAGAAATAGTGTAAAAAGATTAATTTTAGTAAGATATAATCCCGAAAGTTTATAATATAAACGTCTTTCGAAGAAGGAGTAATCGTAGGCTCTAGAAAGTCATCGATAGTTTATTTATAATATAACGATATATTAATTTATCTTTATATAAATTAAGGTACTAGGTTAAGGAGAGACTATATAAAGAAAAAAAATTATAAAAACTCGGCGAGTATACGTAGTATAATATAATTAATATTTAGAGAAACTATCCCTACGTAGGTAAAAGTCTAGATTATTATAATAATTATTAGAATTCCCTAGCTAATTCGAATATAGCGCCGTTAAATTAAAAGTATTAAAATTACGATTAATAGTTTTATACTTTAATAATTAGACTTTAAAGAGGCTTTCCTATAAATAGTTATTATAATAGAAATATTATATAACTCTTTTAATAATATCCTAGTTTAATATCCGTTTCTTTATTTAAATTTTATTATTATATTACCGAGTCCTTTAATAATTAAAAATAAACTCCTATAACGATTTGAGAAGATTAAAGAGAAATTATTTAATACTTTACCCGACGATAAATTAAAGGTATTTTTTACTTTAAATAAATAATTACCCTACGATATATCTTTATATATAGTTATTATTACCTACTTTATTAACGCTGAGTAGAAATATTATAAAGTTATTATTAACTTTAAATATATTAAAGGGAAATATACCGGTGAAAAACTAACGGACGTTTTAACTAAAGTCGTCCGTAAATACGGGATCAAATATCGGATCTATATTATTATAAACGATAATACTAGTAATATATAGATAATATTCGATAGTATTATTCTTATATTTATATAGAGGAATAAAAAGGTTAAACGGATATCTATTAAATAATCGTCTAAATATATATTATATTTTATATATATAATTCAACTTACTATTAAAGTATTATTAAATACGATTTATCTTTCGCTTATAAACGAATAATTTCAAAAGGGTTAAGATAAATAATAAGACTCTCGCGATTTCTAAACTAGCGCGTAAAAGAGTTTACTATTAATACTAGTTAAGGTATAAGAATTTTAATAATCTTTATAATAATCTAACCTTATTAGATACGGAAAACTACGGTATTTATTAATATAAATAACTAGCGTAGAACCTAGTTCCGAGATATTTAATAAAAGAGACTCGATATTATAGGGAAAAGTATACCGAATAAAATTAATAAATTTATTAAACTAAAATTAATAAAGTTTATTTAGGATATTAAAACACGATAGAATTCGATATACTATATAATAGTCCGCGTATTTAAACTACGTTATAATATTAAAAGTTACTTTATATAGGTTAAGATTTCTTATTTTAAACTAAAAATAGAAAAATAAAATTATATTATTTACTTAATTAATATTATAAAAGAGTTCGCGAAAATAACGAGCGTTATCGGTATAACGAAGATTATTACTAGTTACTATACTTTTATAATCTATAATAAACTCTTTAGTTATCTAGAAAAGGCTATAGAGTAACTTTATTTAAAACGAGTATCGTAGAAATTTAAAATAAAAACTATATTATATTAAGCGACCGAAAAGTTAAACTAGTACTACGCTAAAATTAAAGGCGGTCTAGGGTATTTTTATAATAAAGCGGCCTTATTAAACCCTATAAAAAATAGGAAAATATTCGAGACCTCGGAGTAAAAAGCTAATATTAGGTAATTATTATAATTATTAATTTATTAATCCGCTCTCGAGGTAGAGTATAAGAAATACTAAACGAATATATTAACTTCGAGTAGGTTATTTAATTTCGTACGAAACTATAAATACGATCTAAACGATAAACTTATTTAAATACTAGACGTAGATTCTAGTAATAAAGAAGAAGAAGACGACGAGTTCTAAAGGTATAGGAATACTAGTAAATTCTAATAATCTTTTTAATAATTAATTCCGTTAATCTCTTTAATACCGTTCTTTAATTAATCTACGGAATAAAATATTCTAATACTATAAAAATAACTTACCCTTCGGTTTCTAATTCTTAATATAATTACTCGTAATATATTAACCGTACCGATTACAAGTATTGGCGTAGAGTGTTTATTCTCTATCGCTACGAGGTTATATAGTATTTAGAAACTATAAATACTAGTAACTTTCTAAATTATAGTTATTTTATATAAATACGATAGAAGAATAAAAGAAGACCGACCTTAAGATATCCTATTCTATTTATTTAATAATTAAATTAATAATCTTTCCTAGGAAGATATAGAATAGGAAGAAATTATTTATAAAAAGGACTTAAAGGAAAAGCGATAATATAATAATAAATAAAAAGTATTTAATAACGATAACGAAGACGAGCCTACTTATATAAATTTTAATTAAGATTATAATTATAATAATTATATTAATAATTAATCTCTAGCCGTTAGAAATATAGAAGAAATATTCGTATTAATAACGTAACTCTATAATCGATACTTAAAACCTAGCTCGGAAAAGGAGTAATTATATAAAGATTAATTCGGAGGTCGATAAATATAATAAAGATAATAAGGGATTTAAACCTAGTCTACCTAGTTATTTAACTAGAGTAAAAGAGAGTATTTATAATAATTAACGACCTACGGGCCTAGCTTCTTAATTAGGATTAAAGAAGAATATTTATAGAATTTAAATAAATAGAAATACTATTATTTAATATGTATTAAAGTCTTCTTACTATAAATTATCTTTTAAAATCTTACTATATCGAGTATATTCCTAAAGTTAATTAATTATATATTTATTATTAGGGATCCCTCGGTAAATCCCTACCCTACCCTACCCTAGCTTGGGGTAGAGATCGAACCGCGATCTCTACCCTATACTCTACCCTATTTTACTTTACTTTAGTATTCCCTCTAAAGATCCCCACGCTAATCCGAAGTATAATAATAAATTTATAAAAAAGTCGTAGAGAATTTCGAATATATAATAATTATTAGATAAAAAGTTATAATAAATATCTAAAGAATCGATATTATTAAAATATTAAATTATAAAAACAAGATATTATTATAATATATATACTCTATTAAATAAAATAAAGGAAGAATTTTAAAAGTTAATAATAAAAAATAAAAAATAACGATATATATACGTAATTCTTTTTAAATAAAATAAATATAAATAAGATTAATATTAATAAAAAATATAATTTACTTTATTTATATTTAAATTAAAAATTATTAAAAAGAATATTTAGAAAAAGAAACTAAAATATATTAATTTAAACTTTTATAACGAAGTATATATAGGAAATTTATATTTATATATTAATAAATATATAAAAGTTACGCTATTAATTAATTAATAAACTCAAATATTAGAAATATATAAAGATATATATATAAGAAGTTAATATAATAGTATTAAAAAAATGAAATATTAAAAACGAATATCGAAGTTATAATTT